>Ga0315279_10001094_pt1 | contig 46531 bp, 54 predicted proteins | sample YL17G06_20_MG_FD_203694 | JGI IMG/M metagenome (GOLD analysis project Ga0315279, IMG submission 203694) | Sediment microbial communities from Yellowstone Lake, YNP, Wyoming, USA - YL17G06_20 | ecosystem: Environmental > Aquatic > Freshwater > Lake > Sediment | place: USA: Wyoming | collected...
TTTAGATACAGTGGTAATAGGAGACCAGATTTTTACCGATATATGGGGAGGCAATAGATTAAAACTTTTTACTATTTTAGTTACTCCCATAATTAAAAGAGATTCTATTGGAACATTCTTTCAACGTACCCTCGAAAAAATTATTATATTTTTCTGGCTTAAAAGAGATGAAATAAAAAAAGAAATTGGTAATTGGCCAAAATAATACAATTCACCAATGCACCAATTTCCCAATTCTCCAATTGGAGAAATAATAAATTAAGGAGAATTTTATTTGCCTACTATAAAATCATTTGAAGAATTACCAGTTTGGAAAGATGCAAGAAAATTTGCAAACAAAATATATAATTTAACTAAGAAATTCCCCAAAGAAGAAAATTACGGATTAAGTTCACAAATTACCCGTGCTACGGTTTCTATTGGTTCTAATATTGCAGAAGGCTTTGACCGTTATTCTAAAAAAGATTTTATAAAATTTTTAATCATAGCCAGAGGTTCAATATCTGAAATCCAGAATGATTTATATATTGCTTTAGATTTAAAATATATTAATCAAAAAGATTTTCAAGAAAATTATTCTTTAGCCAAAGATTTAGGAAAACAAATTAATGGTTTCATTAAATACTTAAAATTATATGACAAACAAAATTCTAAAGCAGGCAAGATCAACGAAGAATCTGATTACTATAATTTCTGAAATATTAATCGGACTAATTAGCTAACTGGTGAACTGGCTAATTGGTGAATAGGTCAATTGGTTAATTGGAGAATTAATACCCATGTTCCTATTTTATAGATTACTCCTTGCCCACGTAATTGCAGATTTTCCCTTACAAACCAAACAAATATTTAATATAAAGATGAATACCGAATGGGGAGTAATACTGCATACTATAATAGTATTGATATTTTCAATTCTCTTTACTTTCCCCTATTTGGAAAATCTAAAAGTTATGGCAGTGCTTTTAATTATATTTCTATCGCATACCGTAATCGATAAACTAAAACAGAAACATTCTAAAAAAGCAAATACCCCTAATCTAAAGATATTTTTACTTGATCAGGTTTTACACCTCTCTATAATTGCCGTATTAACTTTCAACTTCACTGAAAAGGTTTTACTAATCTCCCCCTTTAATAATGTTTTTATAAATTACTTGATACATCTCTATAATAATGATATATTTATTATAAGTTTAATAGGATATATTATGACAGTTTTTTTTATACCTATATTACTTATATATATAAAAGAAGAGGATGTTCCTTTTAAACCCCAAAAATTAAATAAGCAAAAAATAATAAAAATAAAAATACCAGCCAATAAAATAGTAGATAAATTTTACCGATTATTTTTAACGCTCTCAGCCCAGTATTTAGATGAACAATATACCATCGTAATTTTTATATTATTTGTAATAGTGAGCCTTATCTATTATCAGATAAGTCCAGAAAGAATAGAAAAAGTATATAATTTAAAAAGGATTATCAATACATCATTGGCAATATTTATTGGAATAATATTAAAAATAGTTTAAAATTATAAACCTTTGTAAAAAAAGGGAGGAAAAATGACAAAAACAGCAGAAAAGGGGATCACCGGGAGATTCTTATCCGATATATTACGTAAAAAGGGTTTGATCTCGGAAAAAGATATGGACAGAATTTTTAAGACCCAGAAAGATACGGTTAAAGATCTTCAAAAGATAATTATTGAGCTTGGTATCCTTAAAAAAGATGAGATGATGATTGCTTTAGCCAATGAGATTGGAGTGAAATATGTAAATTTAAATGAGATAACTATTGATCCGCTGATAGTGGTTTTAATTCCCGAGGAGATGGCCAGAAGACATCAGCTTATCGCCATAGATAAAGGTGAAAATAAATTAACGGTGGCTATGGCTAACCCTTTAGATGTTTTTGCTTATGATGAAATTAAGATAAGATTAGGATATAACCTTGAAGCAGTATTATCTTATGGTGAAGATATTAATAAAGCTTTAGATGAAGTATTTGGGGTGACTGATGGATGGGATCAGGTAATTGATAAATTTGAAAATCTGACCGTAACTGTATTGAAAGAAGAAGAGAGAGAAGCAGAACTATCTGCCCTAACTGCAGGTGAGGAAGCCCCTATTATTTCCCTGGTTAATCTGATGATTTTAAGGGCAGTTAAAGAAAATGCCAGTGATATTCATATAGAATCCTTTGGTGATGAAACTCTTCAAGTACGTTATCGCATTGATGGAATTTTACACGATGTAATGTCTCTTCCTCGTCAACTTCGTTTAGCAGTTATTTCTCGAATTAAAATAATGTCAGATTTAGATATTGCCGAAAGAAGATTGCCCCAAGATGGCAGGATTCAGGTCAATGTTGGTGGAAGAACGATAAATATCAGGGTCTCAACTCTCCCCACAGTTAATGGAGAGGGGGCAGTTTTAAGGATATTAGATCCAAGCAGTATCTTATTAGAATTAAATTCTTTAGGCTTTTCCCAGGATATACTTCCTAAATTTACATCTTTAATAAAAAAACCCAATGGTATAATTTTAGTAACTGGTCCCACCGGAAGTGGAAAATCTACTACACTTTATACTACTCTAAATATATTAAATTCCACAGAAAAGAAGATTATGACTATTGAAGATCCGGTAGAATATAGATTAAAAGGGATCAATCAAGTACAAGCTAAACCGAAAATTGGACTTACCTTTGCTGCTGGGCTCCGAAGTTTCTTAAGGCAAGACCCTGACATTATGTTAGTAGGGGAGATAAGAGATAAAGAGACAGCGGAGGTAGCTGTTCAGGCGGCTCTCACCGGTCATCTTGTTCTAAGCACGCTTCATACCAATGATGCCCCCAGCTCAGTAATAAGATTAATCGATATGGGGATAGAACCTTTCTTAATTTCATCTTCAGTAATTGGAGTTATAGCTCAAAGATTAGTTCGAAGAATATGTCCCAGATGTAAAAAAGAAGCCAAATTGACCTCAGATTTGGCGAAAATATTAGAAGAGTATAATATGGATAGCAAAAAAATAACCTTAAATAAAGGTGAAGGATGTCCCTATTGCAAGGAAACCGGATATAAAGGTAGAATAGCCATTTTTGAGTTAATGATAATTACTGATACCATAAGAGATTTAATTTCCAGTAATATTACTTCCGGTAAGTTAAGAGAAACGGCTCTTAAAGAAGGGATGTGTCAGCTAAAGGAAGATGGTTTAAAAAAGGTTTGCGAAGGTGTAACTACTATTGATGAAGTTTTAAGAGTTGCTTCAGCTTAACTAATTAAAGGTTGGATCTTAACCAATGTATGGAGGTAAATAAATTGCCTGCTTATTATAACCAAGAAAATGATTTAAAAAAATTAGAAAAACAGATCTTACAATTAAATGCCTTAAACAAGATTTCTTTTGACTTAACCGAGACTTCAGATTTAGATGTTCTCTTAAATAAAATAATAAAATATGCGGCTGAAATTGTGGAAGGTGAAGCTGCTTCAATATTACTTTTAGATAAAGTAAAAAGAGAATTATATTTTAAAGCCAGCCTGGGGAAGAAGAGTCAGGAAATAAAAGAATATAAAGTAAAAGTAGGTCAGGGAATCGCTGGCTGGGTAGCAGAAAAAGGGGAATCTTTAATCATTAATGATGTTACTCGAGATAACCGATGGAATAAAGACTTTGATAATGCTATAAAATTTGAAACCAAATCAATTATTTGCGTTCCTTTGAGATCAGAAAAAGAAATTGTAGGAGTAATGGAAGTAATTAACAAGAAAGATAAAACCTCCTTTGATAAAGATGATGAAATAATTTTAAATTCCTTTACCAATCAAGTGGTAATTGCCCTGTCTAATGCGAATATTATAAAAGATTTGAATAACTATTTTATCAACATTATTGAGATATTGATTCAGGCAATGGAAAATGAACCTCTTGGACCAAAAGGACATTTTGTAAAAGTGGCTCAGCTGGCTACCCAAATGGGCAATAAACTGGGAGTAACTGGAAAGGATTACGAAAATTTATATTATGCCTCTCTGTTACATGATATAGGAAAAATGAAAGTAAAGAGAAAGATTGATATTAATTTTAAGGCAGAAGAAAATTTACATTTATTTCAAGATGAAGTAAGTATACATCCGGTGGTAGGGGCAAATATGCTTAAGCAAATAAATTTATTTAAAGACCTAATTCCTATGGTAAGACATCACCATGAAAATTATAATGGAACCGGCTATCCTGATGGATTACGGGGTGAAGAAATACCTCTGGGTTCTCGAATAATAGCGGTAGTTGAAGATTATATCAAAATACTTTATAATAGAGTTATAAAAAGTCCGGCTGAGAATGATGAAGCGCTAAAAAGATTGTTTTCTCTTGCTGGGACTAAATACGATCCTAAAGTTATTAATGTTCTAAAAGAAATTATTAACCTATAACGAATGTAGGGGTTTAATTTGTAGGGGCTTGATTTATCAAGACCGTAATAATATTTAATTGGTAAATTGGTAAATTGGTAGATTGGTAGATTGGTAGATTGGTTAATTTTTTAGGAAGGGGTGAGTATTAAATCAATGGCTACCTTTGTTTATAAAGTCCGCGACCGAGCCGGTAAAATTTTTACTGGTAATATGGAAGGGGAAAGTAGAAATGCAGTTGTATCACGTCTTAGAGAAATGAACTATTATATTACTTCCATTATTGAAAGAAAACAAGGTATCTTACTTTTTAAAAAAATAACTCTTTTCCAACGTGTAAAACTAAGGGATTTAACTATTTTCTATCGACAATTTGCCACTATGGTAAATGCTGGTTTAACTTTAGTAAGTTCATTAGATATTTTAATTGAGCAAGTCGAAAATAAGGCATTATCAAAGGTTATAAAAGTAGTTAAATCTGATGTAGAAGCAGGTTCTACCTTAGCTGATGCCTTTGCAAAACATCCTCTGGTTTTTTCTGAATTAAATATTAGTATGATTAGAGCAGGGGAAATTGGAGGAGTATTAGACGTAATTTTAAATAAAATAGCCGATTTAATGGAGAAAGAGTTTGCCCTCAGGCAAAAGATAAAATCAGCTATGGCGTATCCTACCTTTATAATTAGTGCGGCAGTGATAATGGCAATCTTTATGTTGACTTTTATTTTACCCCAATTTGTGGGAGTTTTTGCTCAATATGGTGGAAAACTTCCCGCTCTTACTAACTTTCTTGTGGTGTTTACTAAATTGTTTAATAAATATTGGTATCTATTTTTTGCTACTTTCGCGGCAATAGTTTTTGTTTTTTTGACCTACATAAGGACACCAAATGGTAAAATGAACTTTGATAAGTTAAAGTTAAGTGCCCCAATATTAGGTGAACTTAATAGAAAAACAGCGGTGGCCAGGTTTACCAGAATACTCGGAACTTTAATCAAGAGTGGAGTCCCGATTTTAGAAGCATTGAGTGTTTCTTCTAATGCGATAGGTAACCTGGTAATATCTTTGGCAGTTACTAATGCCAAAACCAAGATAAAAGAAGGACAAAGTATCTCTGGACCACTTGCCGCCAGTGGAGTATTCCCTCCTATGGTTACTCAGATGATTATGGTAGGGGAAGAGAGTGGAGAGTTAGAAGAGATGTTAACTAATGTGGCAAAATTTTATGATGAAGAAGTAGATAGGTCAGTAGAAAGACTAACCTCAATTATTGAGCCACTGATGATGGCATTTATTGGTGTAACCGTTGGAATTATGATAATTGCTATGTATCTTCCCATATTTAATATGGTAAATTTAATCAAGTAAAATATATAATGTAGGACAGGCTCGCCTGTGAATGTCATTGCGCGAGGAAAAAAGTGTTACTATGATAGTAGATAACAAATCACAAAAAATAACTAATGATCAAATTATAAAATACCAACCATTGGTAAAAAGTATCGCCTATAAATTTATAAATTCTGGTGAACCCTTAGAAGACTTAGAACAAGTGGGTTACATTGGTCTAATTAATGCTATAAACCTTTACAATCAAAAACGGGGTATAAAATTTATTACCTATGCCACCTGGCTTATCTCCGGGGAAATTCGTCATTATATTAGAGACAAACACCAGACCATAAAAATTCCTGGGTGGATGTTAAAATTAAATAAAAAAATTGATGATTTCATTATTTTCTATAAAAAAGAAAATAATAAATTTCCCACCCTTTCTGAAATATCTAAAGAACTTAACCTTACTGAAGAAGGAATAGAAGAAATTTTAAAAGCTCGAGAGGCAGTTCAAGTAATTTCCCTTGACCAGGAACAAAGAAAATATGAATCTAACAGCTATCCTAAAATAGAAAAAATAAAGAGTAGAAATTATGAAACATTTAAACTACCAATGGAAGATATAATTACTTTAAAAACTGCACTTAGTAAATTGAAAGAATTGCAGCGAAAAGTAATATATTTTATTTTTGAAAAAGATTTAACTCAAACAAGAATTGCTCGTCAACTCGGTTTATCCCAAAGGCAAGTTTCTCGAATAAAGAAATCTGCCCTTAAAGAATTAAAAGAAAGCATTGAAAGAGATTAAAGAGCGGAAGGAGCATTATTATGGAATTCGATCCGCACCAAGAAATTACTGATGACCAGATTTTAAAATATAAACCTTTAGTAAAAAATATTGTCTATAAATTCAAAAACTCTGGTGAACCACTGGAAGATTTAGAACAATTAGGATATATTGGCCTAATCAATGCTATAAATCTTTATAATCAAAAACGAAAAGTGAAATTTGAAACCTATGCCTCCTGGTTTATTTCTGGCGAAATCCGTCATTATATCAGAGATAAACATCAAGCCATAAAGATTCCTCATTGGATAACTGAGTTGAATACAAAAATAGATGAATTTATCGTAAAATATAAAGAAGAAACTAAACAAATTCCTTCTCTTAAAAAAGTTGCAGAAGAATTTAACCTTACAGAGGAAGGAGTTAAAGAAGTATTAAAGGCTCGAGATGTAGTCCACGTAGTTTCTATTGACCAGGATAATCGTAATTATGATTACAATGAATATCCTGCGTTAGAAAAAATAAAGAATGACCACTATAAAAGCTTTCAACTGCCTATAGAAGATTTAATCGCCTTAGATCTTGCTTTAAATAAATTAAAAAATTTGCAGCGAAAAGTTGTTAATTATATTTTTATAAAAGATTTAACTCAAGAAAAAATAGCTAAAAAACTGGCTATTTCTCAAAGACAGGTATCACGAATAAAGAATGAAGCCCTTAAATCCTTAAAAAAAGAATTAGAAAAAGATAATTTGTAGGGGCTTGATTTATCAAGCCCGTAAGGAGATAAAATGCTTAAAAAAAAGGTGGTAGTAAAATATCAAAATGGAGAAATTATAAAAGGATGGGTTGAGGATTTTCGCTTTGATCGAGACACTTTTATTTTATATCCCCTTATCGAATATAGCGAAGAAGAGAGAATCGAAATCAATTTTGATTCTCTTAAGGCAGTATTTTTTGTAAAAGATTTTACTGGAGACAAAAATTATAAAAAAGTTAGAATATTTGATGTTGAGCTTAAGATAACTCCCAGCCAGCGTAAGTTAATTGTAATTTTCAAAGACGGAGAAAATTTATACGGGACCAGCCATGACTATGGCAGATATAAAGTAGGGTTTTTTGTATATCCTATCGACCCAAAAGATAATAGTGATAGAATCTTTGTGGTCCATTCAGCAGTAGTAAGCATCCATCTGATGAAGATCGAAATCTAAAGTAAAGATCTGTCATTGCGAGGGACGAAGTCCCGAAGCAATCTCAAATAACATCGTTCTGTCATTGCGAATGTAATGACGAAGCAATCTCAGCTTATAAGTAAGAAAGTAAAATACTATAAGAAAGGAACCTAAAAATAATGGGAAATAAAATTGTAGTAAAATTCAAAGATGGAAAAATTATTAAGGGTCGGACTACAGATTTTGGACCTAATGAAGAAATTTTTCACTTACACCCCCTGGAAGAATATGGTAAAGATGTATTAGAAATATCCGTATCCTCTCTTAAAGCAGTCTTTTTTGTAAAAGATTTCCAAGGTAATAAAGATTATAAAAAAGTTAGAACCTTTGAAGGACAACCTAAAGGAATTCCCAGTCAACGTAAGATAATTGTAATCTTCGAAGATGGTGAAAATTTCTATGGAACCTGCCATAGCTATGATCCAGAACGAAAAGGATTTTTTGTCTATCCTATAGACCCTAAAGATAATAATGATAGAGTTTTTGTAGTTTCTCCGGCAATAAACAGTGTTAAATTACAAAAATTCAATGCGGAAGACTTTCAAATACACGTCTACAAAACCTAATAACTTTTCTGTAATTCTCCTCCACCTTAATAAAACCGTAGGACAGACGTCTCGCCTGTCTACTAAAATGTAGAGGTTAGATTCATCGAACCCGCATATTCCTTATGTCATTCCCGCCCTTACTTTCCTGTCATTCCTGCGAAAGCAGGGGAAGCAATCCCTTTAATTGGTAAATTGGCGAATTAATTTATTGGTCAATTGGTAAATTGGAGAATTGGTAAATTGGAGAATTGGTAAATTGTTAAATTGGCCAATTAAAAAAATTTTAATAAATTTTTTTACACCTTGTCTATTTATTCTTAAATATGGGAATAATATATACATATCGAAAGAGAAGGGAAACCAATGACGAACAAAAAAGGCTTTACCTTAATCGAGCTATTATTAGTAATCTCTATTATCGGTGTATTAGCTTTAATGGGATTAAGACTTTATTTAGGTCAACAGGAAAAAGCAAAAAATGTCATCGTTAAAGCAAATGCCGGAACAATTCAAACTTTAGTCCAGGCAGAACTTGCCGATGACGAAATTGATCGTAATGGTGCTGTAGATATAGCAATAAAAGCTGGCTTGCATAATCCCTTTAATGGAGTTGCTATGGATATTCCAGAATATTTTTCAGACACTGCTGATGCTCCCGGTGAAATTCAAATTACCTTATCTGCAGGGACATTTTCCATTCAAGGATACGGAGCTGATGGCTTACTTCCCGATATCCTCACTGCAAGAAGATAATGTCTGTCCTTCCTGCGAAACTTGTACTCGTGAAAACTGGTTGCAGGAATCCATTCTTAATTTTCCTCTCCCTTGAGGGGGGACTAAGGTAGGGGTGAAATGTAGGGGTTCGATTCATCGAACCCGCAATGAAAACGGGTCGGATAAATCCGCCCCCTACAACAGATAATACTAATTATTATCTTTAGTAATTGGTAAATTGGAGAATTGGCAAATCGGAGAATTAAAAAAATTTTAATAAATTTTTTCACTTCTTGTCTAAAAACCTTCCAATTTGGGAATAATATAAACAGAAAAGGAAATAAAGATATTTTTGAAAAGTTGAAAAAGGCAAACTATCCGAAAAGGCAGGACGCAAAGTTCTGGATCTAAGATAAAGAATAACCTCATAAAAGAGGAAAATAAAAGGAAGTGATTAATTAAAAAAAACAAAAAAAGTTGAAAAAGGCAAACTATCCGAAAGGATAGGACGCAAAGTTATGGGTCTAAAGCATGGTCCTTGCAAAAATTGTCATTGCGAGACTACTATAAGTAGGCGAAGCAATCTCGTATTACCTTAAACCATACTATGACGGCTAAGCTGCCGATTTTTTTTTGGAGAATTGTTCAATCGGTCAATTAATGAATTGATTGGTCGATTGGAAGATTGAACGATTAATATAAATTAAAAAAAAGGAGGAAATTAAAATGTTATGGTTAAGAAAAAGTAAGAAAGGTTTTACCTTAATTGAATTGATGGTCGTAGTGGCTATTATCGGTGTATTAGCCCTATTAGGATTAAGACTTTATACCGGTCAAATGGATAAAGCTAAAAATGCTATTGTAAAAGCAAATGCTGCTACAACACACACTATAATACAAGGAAATCTTGCAGATGCTACTTTTGCATCTGCTACCGCAGCAGTTGAAAGTATTAAGCTACTTAGTGGACTCTATTCAGCAGATGGAGTCCTCGATAATGTTGAGTTACCAGCTAATATGAAAAATCCACATAATACTTCTGTTGTTGATCCTATTGGAGTTGTAGTTAAGTCTTTAGATGCTGCTACTGATGCCGATATAGTAGATGATGATGGCGAACCAGGTGAAGTTGTTGTAAAAGGGACTGCAACAGCAAATAAATTTTATATTGTAGGATTTGACCAAGATGGTAATGTACTTAAAGAACAATATACTGCAACAAAATAGATTTTAACTTTTGAACAAAAGAAAGAAAAAGCCCTCTTAAAAAATATAAATATTTAAGAGGGCTTTTTTCTTAGATTATTAAAATGATTATTTTGAAAAATATTTATAAATTTATTTTAAAGATAAATCAATAAAATCAAAGAGAAAATTTTAATTGTGAAATTTAGTATTTTAAAAGAAGAATATTATAAAAAAGTTATATTAGTCTGTTTAAAGGTACTAATTTTAGCAATAGTATTGTTAATAAATATGTGTATGAGTTTAGGGTTAATCAGGAATTAATTTTAAAAACATTTATATTAATAGCACTAACAGTTTTTATAATAAATGAGTCAATCCCATTTTTTCTGTAAAATTAACAAGCCACCAATTCCTCCTTGGCACTTACTCCTTGTTTTATCTTGTTAATATCTTTTATTAAATCTTCTCCTGTATCCGAATCTTCATCTTCTATCATTTTCATATACTTTCTTCCGGTCTGCCAGTCTTCATCAATTTCCATCAACCTAAGGCAGGCATATCTGAGACAGGATTCCCGGTTGGGGAATATGCCAATCACCTTAGAACGTTGTTTTAAGGCCTTATTTAGTACCCCTTCGATTAGATTGGTAGTCCGAATCTTACGCTGATGGATCTCCGGATGATCAAAAAAAGTTAAGATAGACTCCAGATCTTCCTCTAAGAATTGGGCTACTCTAGGATGTTTACCTTGATATTTATTAGCTATTAATTGCGCAATATCAAAGGCCATCTTTTTATTAGGAGAAGTATAGATCTGTTTTATGTATCTGGCTAATTCTTTCCTTTCTTTGGCTCTCGACTCTAAACAAAAGGTTCCTTTCCCAGTGGACCATACACCTTTGATGAGGGGTACCAGGAAACTCTTCTTCTTGGGCCTTAACTACTCCCTTATGGGCATCAGATATGGTAAGTCCTACGGTCTTTAATCCCCTTTCTTTTAGGGCCGTAAAGTGTTCGGTCCAGGTAGATGAGCTTTCTTCTAGAGCCATATTTACTCCTAATATCTTGCGATAACCGTTAGTATCTATCCCTATACTGATAAGAAGTGGTCTTTTAACTACTTGATTATTCTCTCTTACGTAGAAGTAGGAGGCATCAGAAAATAGATAGACATAATGTCCCCTTAATCTCTCTTCTTGCCACTTCTTAATTTGAGGATCAAGCTCTTGGGTTAGCCTACTTACTGTCGATTTAGAAAAAGTTAGATCGGGAGATAATCTTTCTACTATCTTTTCTACCCGATTAGTAGATACCCCATCTATGACCATCTGTTGGATGGCAGAAAGAAGAGCCTTTTCACTCCTTTGGTAATTTTCAAATAAATGGGTGCAAAAAGTAAATTCTCGTATCTGAGGCTTTTTTAATTTCAGATTACCTACCCGAGTATTTAGACTGCGGCTCTTGTAGCCATTACGGGTAGCTTTTCTTATAGATTTATCCCTCACGTAAGAACTTACTCCCACCTGTTGGTTCCTTTCTTCTTCCATAAATTCTTGTAATAGCCTCCTTAGGAGTTCTTTAATAAAATCCTTATCTTCTTTTAAGGCCTCTTGAAATATTTCTCTTAATGAAGTACTATTTAGTTGGGTCATCTTTATTACCTCCTTAATGGTATTGGTATTTGTTTTTTATTATGGAGGTTTTTGATGGCCCCTTCAAGTTATTCTAATCACTTTTACAGAAAATATAGCACAGAACCTAATAAATCTTTTTATATCAAAAATAAAATGTTTGATAAAGCTTTAGAATATTTTGTACAGGCTTTGCAATTAGTACCGGAAGGTGACCCTATTGAGAAAGAAATAGAAGGAGAAATCAATAAGATTTATAAAAGTAAACTGAGTAACTAAATTATTTTAAGAATTACAAAATATAATATTTTTGAGATTGCTTCCCCTGCTTTCGCAGGGGCAGGCTTGCTTTGTCCCTCGCAATGACAGAAAAGGTTTGGATTCCCGTTTGTACGGGAATGGTCTTCATGCTCCAACGAAATATTGTTTTTAAAGATAAAGAATGATATAATATATTTCGTATAAATGCTATAAATAGCATTTAGGAGAAATGAAATGAATTATATCAAGTTAAAAAATTCTTTAAAAGATTATATCATATTTTCTCTTAATGATATTAAGATGATTGATAGTAGCTTTTATCGTAGAAGATTAAATGAATGGCAGGATAAAGGCTATATAAAAAAAATAATCAGAGGTTATTATGTTTTTTCTGATTTAGAAATTAATGAATATGTTCTTTTTGAAATTGCTAATAAAATATATAATCCATCTTATATTTCCTCAGAAATGGCTCTTTCCTATTATCATTTGATTCCCGAAAGTATTTATGGTATAACCTCTGTTTCTACCCGAAGAACCTATAGTTTTAAAACTCCAATAGCGGAATTTATTTATAAAACTATAAAACCCCAGCTTTTTTTTGGTTATAATCTGATTAAGTATAATAATAAGTCTATTAAGATAGCGAGTTTAGAAAAAGCTATTTTAGATTACTTCTATCTACATTCAAATATAAAAAGAGAAAATGATTTTGCCAGTCTTCGCCTGAATAAAGAAATATTTTTAAAAGAGGTTGATGAGGAAAAATTAAATAAATTTTTAGAAAGATTTGCTCAAAAGTCATTAACTAAAAGAATAGAGTCTTTTGGGGAGTTTATGAAAAATGCTTGATATAAAACAAATAGAATCTTTTTATCCTGAACTTTTAAGGGCTTTTAAAAAAAATCTTCTACGGGAATATTTACAATATAAAATTTTGGAGATTATTTTTGATTCGAAGTTTGGCAATAAATTATCTTTTATGGGAGGAACAGCAATTCGTATTATTCATTCTAACACCAGATTTTCAGAAGACTTAGATTTTGATAATTTAGGGATAGATAAAAAAGATTTTGAAAAATTAACAGAATTAATTCAGAGAAAATTAAAGTTAGAAGGATATCTAATAGAAATCAAAAATACTTTCCGAAGTGCTTATAGGTCTTATATAAGGATTCCCCATATACTTTATGAAAGCGGAATCTCTGGATATAAGCAAGAAAAATTACTGGTTCAGGTTGATACAGAGCCCCAAGGATTTACTTATAATCCAGATAAAGTCATCATAAATAAATTTGATATATTTTTAAAAATAAATGTAGTGCCTGTAGATATATTATTGTCTCAAAAAATATATGCTATTTTTAAACGCAAGCGGGTAATGGGGAGAGACTTTTATGATGTCATTTTCCTTTTAGCTAAGACTAAACCGAATCTTGATTATTTAAGATTAAAATTAGAAATTAAGGACGAGAATGATTTGAAAAATAAACTTTTATGGAGATGTAAAGAGTTTGATTTTAAAAAATTAAGTCAAGAAGTAACCCCCTTTTTGTTTACTTCTGGCGAGGCAAAGAAGATATTACTTTTCAAGGAATATATACAAAAATCCTCCCCCTTCGAGGGGAGGAGAGTAGAGGAAGAAGATGGATTCCCCTTTGTACGGGAATGACAGGAAAATAAGCGGCAATGACAAAATAAAGTTTTTATTAGATTTTTTGACAAAAAGGATAACTTATGTTATCATTAGTTAACTGAGGTTAACATTATGAATACAAAAAAGAAATTAATAGGAGTAAGAATTCCTGAGTCAGTTATTATAGAGTTAAGAGAATATTGTAAGTTACATGGAATTTTAATTAACCATTTTGTCTCTGAAGCAATTAAAACAAAATTGGATAAAGCAAAAAGAAGCGAAGAAAAAATAAAAGTAGAAAAATTATAACCAATTAAAGGATGTGGATAAAAATGTTACTCAACAAACGTGGAATAATTTTAATAACTTTAATAATTTGGGTTATTATTATCGTAGTAATAATTATTTATGGTCCTCGCCTTTATAATTGGTATGTGGAGCAAAATGAAATAAAAATTATAAAATCAAATGTGGAATCGGTAGAAAAAGAAATAAAATTATTGATAATAGACAAACATCCAGTACTTATCTGGAATGATATAGATAATATGGTAAAATCTCTAAATATACAAAACCCCATTACCAGAGAAGCTCAAATTAAAAATGGCTGGAGCAGACCTGGCGAGGTGGTAGTTTTTTTTGATGGAATTGACACCCTTACGATTGATGGTATCGGTCGTCGAGGCGAAGCCCTCCATTTAAATGTTATAATTAAAAAATAAAAGGAATAGATAAAAACAGAACCTAGGAGCATAAATGTATTATGAGATAGAAATTATTTTGATATTCGTCTTAGGTCTAATCGTAGGAAGTTTTAGTAATGTTTGCATTTATAGAATTCCCAGAAATGAATCAGTAATATATCCCGCCTCACATTGTCCTAAATGTCGCACTAAAATAAAACCAATAGACAATATACCTCTATTGAGTTACATCCTGCTTAAAGGCAGATGCCGTAATTGTGAAAGTAAGATCTCTATCCAGTATCCGGTAGTAGAATTTCTAACTGGGTTAATATATTTAATAATTTATCTAATCTATGGTTTAAGTATTCAATCTTTAGTTTATATAATTTTATCATCAGCTCTTATAATTATTGCTTTTATCGATTTGCAGGAACAGATTATACCTGATGTAATTTCTTTGCCGGGAATAGTAGTCGGGTTGATATTGAGTTTTATTGTTCCTTATATATCATTTATAAATTCGGCTTTAGGGGCACTGGTCGGAGGAGGGATAATATTAATTATTGCTTGGGTTGGCTCTATAATTTTCAAAAAAGAAGCGATGGGGGGAGGAGATGTTAAGCTAACCGCAATGATTGGCGCTTTCTTAGGTTGGAGATATACTATAATTTCTCTTTTTTTAGGATTTTTCTTAGGGGCATTAATCGGAATTATCTTAATTATAGCGAAGATTAAAAAGAGAGAAGATGCTATTCCCTTTGGGCCATTCATTGTCTTGGGTTCAATTATCACTCTTTTATGTGGCGAAAATATTCTTTCTTGGTATTTAGGAATTTAAAATTTGTAAAGTAGTGAGTAATTTATAATGTAGGGGTTCGATTCATCGAACCCGCAATAAGGACGGGTCGGATAAATCCGCCCCCTACAAAATAGATCATCAGATAAGTAGCCATATATTTCTTATATGTCATTCCCATGAAAGTGGGAATCCAGAATTAAAAAAATAATTATTAGAAATAGGAAAGATTTATTATGAAATATAGAATTTTGATTGAGCAGGATGAAGATGGGATATTTGTGGCTGAATGTCCTTCTTTACCTGGATGTATTTCTCAGGGCAAGAATCGAAAAGAAGTTTTAATAAACATTCAAGATGCTATTAAGGGGTATTTGGAGAGTTTAAAAAAACATAATGAACCTGTTCCTTCTGTCATTCCCACGAAAGTGGGAATCCAGAATTAAAGAATAAAATTAAAAGATAGATTCCCGTTTTCACGGGAATGAGAATAAGTTGATTTATCAGTTTAATGACAATAAGTTGTTTTATCAATTTATATAATTCTAAAAACGAAAAACCAAAAACTAAAAATCTTATAAAATGAAAGCTAAATATATACAGAATGATATACGGCAATAATCATAGCAAAGGTTACACCCTTATTGAATTAATGGTGGTAGTAGGAATAATCGCTTTATTACTTGGTCTTTCTTTAAATGGATTAAATAGTTTGATACAATGGAATAAATTAAATACAGCTGCTGCAATTTTAAGCTCAGAATTGAAAATGGCACAATCAAAAGCATTTTACGAGGGGGTATATTATAAATTACAATTTTGGCCAACTTTAGATAGATATAGAATCTATAGACAGACTGAACTAATTCAGGATGTAATATTAGTAGATATAGATTTATTTAACACTAATTTTACAGATAATAATTTATATTTTTATCCCAGTGGAGTTCCTGGTCAAGGCGGGACTGTTACTTTGAAAAATAAAATAGGGAAGGTTCTTTATGTAATTATGACTCCGGTAACTGCTCGAGTAAGAGTCAGCCCAGAACCTCCCGAAAATTGGTAAGCTTCGCTAGTATCGAGTATTGAGTATCGCGTATTGAGTCGCTCGGGAACATATGAAAGCGTAAGTTCCAAGAAAAACTATTATAATTTTTTGCTATAAACTCAAAATTGTATTTTTAATTTTAACTTGAAGATTAGTCGGAATGGTATTTTTGTTTTTTAATTTACTCGATACTATATACTATATACTGATTTTACTGTCTTTATTGGCTAAAAAGCTAAAAAATAGGGAATATAAACAATAAGAGAAGTTATATAAATTAACTTCTCAATTAAAAAATATATTTATAGAATGACAATAAAATTAATACAAAAATTATAAAACATTCTATTGTTTTATGAATGTATTGATGCTTTTATTAATTATTTACTCAATACTATATAATTGATACTCAATACTGAATTTAAATACTATCTACTCGATACTATATAATACTGATTATTATTGGTGGTGATTTTATGTTAAACAAAATATTATTAAGAAAAATAAAATTCCCTCTGTCATTGCGAGGAGCGAAGCAAGCCTGCCCTTGCGAAAGCAGGGGAAGCAATCTCAAAGGATTCTCTCTAATTGAATTAATGGTAGCAGTCGCCATTCTTTCCATAGCTATATTCGGAATATTTCAGGCCTATAGTGTCGGATTTATGGGAATGGCTGATGCTCGAGACCGAACAGTCGCCACAAACTATGCCCAAGAAGCAATGGAAAATATTAAAAATATGGATTTTGAGGAAATATCATCTACTGTTCTTACCCAAATCGGAGTAACTAAATTTTGGAGAGGAGTACAAGTAGATCCTAATGTTGAGGGGAGTTCTAATTTAAAAAAAGTAACGGTTAACGTCTTTTGGAAAAATAGAAATGGAAAAGATTTAAATATAGAAACCTCAATGTTAGTTAATAAGATAGAATTTACTGCTGGCGCAGCTTCCAGGATATTACTTTATGTTTATCCCTATAATGTTATTTTACCGGTAAATGATAGTGCTGAACTCACTGCAGTAGTAAAAGATGCTAAAGGAAATACCATCACCAATTGGGATAAAGCTATTACTTTTACTATTACTACCGGAACAGATTTAGGTTATCTGGAAACAGCTGGACAAACAGTAGTAACTAAATCTCCTAATAAAGGGTATGCTACTGTAAACTTTTATTCTACTGCAGCAGGATTACATGCAGATGAAAAAGGCCAAGTAATTATTAAAGCTGAAGTTTTAGCGGTTAATGAACTTGGTTTTGATACTACTGAAATTATACTTACCTGGGGAGCAGTAAAGATTGCTTTAACCGCTGCTCAAACCAGCATAAAAACTAACGGAAATACTACTATTACTGCTTCTCTGCAAGATGCAGGAGGGAATGCAGTTACTAACGCAGAAGCTGAAATAACTTTTACTATTACAGGTGAGGGAACTCTAACTGCTCCGTTAACTAAATTAACTGTGGGTGGTCAAATTTCAATTGCTTTATCAGCGAGTAATACTCCAGGAGTAGCCACTGTTAAAGCAAGTGCGAGTAATTTATTCTCGGATTCAGTGGATATTTATGTTACCGGTCCTCCTAAGTCTATTTCCGTTGAAGTAAATCCAAATTCTATTTATTTGAATGAAACTGCAGAAGTAACGGTTACCTTAAAAGATATTAATGGAGTAACCGCAAGTGCTGAGGAACTTGTTACCATAGTTTTATCTTTAACCGGAGATTCTATTGGTCAAGGAAATTTTAATCCCGCTCTAATTTTAATTGATATTGGAAGTTCTAGTGGTAATTCTACCTTTACTCCTACTGCTTCTGGCCATGCTACGGTTCAAGCCAGTGACTCTGCAGTAAAATTAACTGCTGGAGTATTTGGGATAAACATTGTAGAATCACTCATCGCTAACCATATTGAAGTAAGTGCAAATCCTTCTAGTATTAAAGTATTAGGAGATCTACCAGAAAATAATACATCTACTATTACCGCAGTGATCAAAAGTTCAGATGGTATTACCGTGGTTAAATACAATCAACCGATTACCTTTTCTACTAATAAAGGCAGTTTTTCGCCAGATTTCAATTCTGTAAAAACTTTAACCCTGGTTAGCAGCGCGTATCAGAATGGAGTTGCTGTGGTGCACCTTTATTCTAAAAATGAAACTACTTCTGGCAATGCTACGATTACCGTTACTTCCGATTCTATAACTCCAGGAAGTGTTGAAGTAGGATTTTATGTGGAAGCAGACCATATTGACCTTACTTCAAATCATTCAATAAATATATTTGGAAAGGAGCCAGATACCTGTAATATTCTTGCCACTATTAAAGATAACGCAGGAAATACCGTGGAAAATTATGTTGGGACAGTAACTTTTTCCATTTTTCAAGGAAGCGCGTATGGACAATTTGTTACTTCTGGAAGCACTATTGTGACCGTAATCAATGGACAGGCAGCTATAGATTTAAGATCTAAATGCAGCACCGGAACGGTGGTAGTAAAAGCTACCTCTACTCTTGGAAATGGTGAAATTATTAGTGTACCAAATTTATCAATTATAATAAATGAGGGAGGAACCAGAAATTTAGGATACGTAACCGGAAGCGTAAATCTATCTTCAAACAAAAAGGATGTTTCGTTTAAAATTCTAACCAGTGGCGGAAATTTAAGAATATATAATATGAAAACTACTTGTGGAACAACATCCGCAAAATTAACGGTAATTAAAATTGATGAAGTTATAGTATATAGCGGTAGTGCCAACAATGGGGAAATTATTAATATTAACCCAACTCTTTTGTCCATCGGTGAACATAAAATTGACTTTACTTATAGTGCGGGCGTAAGTAAAGAGAATTTTAATATTTTATTTAATGCCGACCCTGATTGTGGATTTTTAAATCTAATTAACTTCTCCACTTAACTTAGAGATCTATATAGTAAAAAATGGATATAAAAAATAAGTGTGGATATATTAATGAAAAAAAATTATTTTATAGTCAATAAAAAAGGATTTAGTTTAATTGAATTAATGGTGGTAGTGGTAATTTTAAGCTTGATGGTTTTAGGTTTAGTCACTTTTTTTACCGGTGGCATAAGATCCTGGATAACTGGTCAAGGTCAATTACAAGCACAGAGAAATGCACGCCAAGCTATGGACCAGATGGTAAGAGAAATAAGAGAAGGAAAAAATGTGACTAGTGGTTCGGATACTACTATTACTGTTTATATTCCTTCTTTGGGGGGAAATCCTGCTTATGATGTTACCTTTGCCTTATCCGGAACTACCATACAAAGAATAAAAAATTCAACCAGCAATCCTTTAATTGATAATGTACTTAAAGTAAGTGGAGAATCAATTTTTAAATATTACAATAGTAGCGGAATTGAAGTTAACCCACCAGATAGCACTTTATCAAAAATACATATAAATCTAAAAGTAGATGTTGATAAGGATAGTAATCCTGATATTACTTTAAATAGTGATATTAATTTAAGAAATTATGGCTTACAATAGCGCGCTATTGGACAGGCGAGACGCCTGTCCAAGGGGTTGTTAAATAAAATAATCGATCAATCGGTAAATTGGTCTATAAACTAATTGGCCGATTAATAGGGGTGATAAATATGAAAAAAAAGAATCTAATCAATAGTGAATTAAAAAATAAATTATCTAATCAAAAAGGATTTGCTCTTTTAGCGACCTTAATCTTTGTTTTTATATTAGTATCTTTAGGGGCTGCTTTACTGACTATGACCAACAATGATTCGAAGTTATCTACTTTACAAAAAGAATCTACCCGGGCTTTTTATTTGGCCGAAACCGGTATTGAAAAAGCCTTATGGTTCATTAATTTCTCCCCGGATAATACAGCAGGACTAGATTGGAGGACCACCGAAGCCAAACCCTATCGTGAAGGAAGTTTAGATGAATATTTTAATGTCGTAGTAGCAACCGATACTACTGACAGTGATGGAAAAGCAACTAAAATTAGCTTTATTTCTACCGGTAGAGTAGATAAAGGCGGGGAGTATAACAAAGGAAGTCGGAAGATTGAAGTAAAGCTGATTAAAGGGATAGCTCAAAATAATTCTTTATCTTATAATTATGCCGTCCTTACCGATGATGATATGACCCTTAACGGAGGGATCGTTATTACTGGTGATATCCATTCTAATGGAGATATTAATAAAGGTTCTAATCTTACTCTTATAAATGGAAGCGCTACTGCCTCAGGTACGTGCGATTATGCTCTTGGCACTAGCGGAGCAGCTAAACAGTCGATCCCCATCATAGATTTCGAATATTACAAAGGAATTGCTCAAGGAGCTGGGGGAGTTTATTATGGAGATAACACTTCAAAGGTATTTTCTACTGATGAAACCATAACTGGAATTCATTTTATCGATGGGGACGTAATTATTAAACCTCCTTTAGATACGTTAACTATTCAGGATGGAGCGATTTTTGCCACCGGAACCATTAAATCCAGTGGTAATTGCAATATAGAAATCGTACATAGTAAAGGTTATGATAATCCTTTGGCTATTATCGCTCAAGGTGATATTACTATGGGCGGTAATGTCCATGGTGAAGGGGTAATTCAGACTAATGGTACTTTTACTTTAAATGGTACGATTAATATTGAAAGAGGCTGTGTGGTAGCTGAAGATGGAATATTTAATGGTGGTGGCGGAGATATGAATATAGTTTATGATGATGGTTTACAACAACAGGTCGTGGTGGGTACCGGGATAGAAGTTTGGAAAAAATTATCCTGGCAAGAAATATATTAATAAAATTTTGATTTTTTTTCATAAAAAGAAGGATTTTTAAAAGGTTATGGAGTATAATTAAAAATAGTGTAATAAAACAGTATTTAGTATATAGTATTGAGTATATAGTATAGAAAAAGAAAAAAGAAATTCATGGTATGGGTTTGTACTGACAGAAAAGATAGATTCCTGCTTTCGCAGGAATGACATAAGGAACCGCGGGAATGACAGGATGGAAATAAGGAGAAGATATGTTTGCTATTGATTTTGGTGCACGTTCTATTAAAGTAGCAAAATTACGTAAGACAAGCGAGGGATATGAGCTTGATAATTATGGAGTTAAACTCAGCCCACCAGATAGTATAATCAATGGAGAGATACTAAATCCGATAGCTGTGGCAGAGGTATTAACCGAAATAGTAAGAGATAGTGGTTTGAGGGATAATAGAGCAATTATTGCTATAACCGGACAGAAAGTTATAATTAGAGAGATTGTTCTTCCCTTGATGGAAGATAAAGAATTATTAGCCGGAGTAATGTGGGAGGCTCCGAAATATGTCCCCTATGATTTGGATGAATCTATCATTGATGCTGCTAAGGTTGAAGAATTCGAAGAAAAAGAGGGGAATAAAATGATGAGAGTCCTTTTAGTGGCAACTCCTAAAAATGTCATTGATCCCTATATGGAAGCATTAAAAAAATCCAGGATAATACCCAAGATAGTTGAGGAAATATCTTTTGCAAATATTAGAGCTTTTGATCATTACCTCTCTGATAAAGAAGAGAAAGATGAAGAAGGTTCAATTATTAATATAATATTATCTATCGGGGCAAGTAGTACAATTCTTACTTTAGTTGAGAAAAAGAATCTCAAATTTACCAGAAATATTTTAATGGGGGGTAATGATATCACCAAGGCAATGGCCAAATCTTTGAATATTACCTTTGAAGAAGCAGAAAAGCTTAAAAGGGATACAGAGATGGCCTTAGGTCCTGAGACTGAGGAAGAAAAGAAAAACGAAAGTGGGAAGATTATTCTAAAAATACTAAATCAAATGGCTAAAGAAGTACGAAAGTCATTGAGTTATTATAAGACCCAAAGTCAAAAAGTTAAATATAATAAGCTGATATTATCTGGCGGTTGTGCTAAAATAAAAAATATTGATAAATTTTTAAGCGAACAACTTGAAATACCCTTAATCATCGGAGATCCACTGGAAGAGATAAAAATAGACGAAAGAGTATTCGATCTAGAAAAAATAAAAATATTTAAAGAATCATTAGCCACGGTAATCGGGTTAGCTAAAAGAGAAAGGTAAACATAAAATGGCAAATATCAATCTTCTACCAGTTGAGTACAGAGAGAAAGAAAAATTTAATTTAAGAAGAGTATTAATCATTTTATTTATTGTTCTTTTAGCCTTTGGTTCTGCTTATTTATATTTTTCTTTGGAATTACAAATAGATTATAAAGAACAACAACTCACCATCATGAAGTCTGAATTAGCAGCGATTGAAAAGGTAATAAAAGAAGTAAAGAATTTGGAAAAAGACAAAAAAATGATAGAAGATCGAATTGTAGTTATTCAAGGATTAATTGATAATCAATCTCGTTTATCCAGAATTTTAGGTGAATTTAGTGCTTCTATTCTTGATGAGGTCTGGGTAGACAATTTTAACTTGAGTGCCAATCAAACTTTTGATTTTACTGCCAATACCTTCAATAATTATTTAATTGCTAAATATATGGTGGCTTTAAAGAATGAGCTTACTTTTGATAATATTGAACTTGGTTATGTTAATAAGAGTAAAATCAAAGAAGAAGATACAGATGTAGAAATTGTGAATTTTAAGTTATCAGGAATATTTATTCCCAAAAAGGTACAATAATATGAAACTATCTAAAGGTATAACCGCATTTATAATATTTATAGTTTTTGCAGCATTTGTTTATTTTAACTATTTTTATATCTATCAACCAAGAATCCAGAGGATTGAGCAATTGGATAGAGATATTGAAATTACTGCTCAAAAGATTGCTGAAGGCAAAAGAATTGCAGCAAGACTCGATTCTTTAAAAGAAGAATACCAGGCTTTATTGAAAAAATTAGAATTCCTGGAAGTAATGTTACCTAAAGAAAAAGAAATACCCGATTTATTAGTAATGATTCAGGATACGCTAACTGAATTTAAGGTTGATTTTACCAATTTTACCCCTCAGAATATTTCCTGGGAGAAAGATATAATTTATGGAAAAATGCCTATTGCTATGAGTCTAACCGCCAGTTATTTTGATTTAATTGCCTATTTAGATCGGATAGAAAATCTTCCTCGGCTTATTGATGTTAAAACATTAAGTTTGAGTAAAGCTGGAAAAGAAGCCGATAAATTAAATATTGCTATAAATATGTTTGTCTATGTCTTAAGAAAAGAAGGAATCGAATAAATTGAAGAAGATTTCAATGAAAAGTATATTTAAAAAATCCGAATCTAAATCTGGATCGGGAACTAAAAAATCATTAATTATTTTTTTAATTATTATAATAGCCATAGGTATTTATTTAGGATATCCTCTTTTATTCCCGATCAATTCTGTGAAAACTACAATTGCAACTAATAGTACTGAAAATACACCTACCACTCTCGAACAATCTACCTCTACACTAATAAAAGAAGAGCCGGTAGTAAAAGAGAAGACTGTATTTGAAATAGAAATGGAAAAGCGGGAGCAAGGATATAAAAATAAAATATTTGTTTATGAGCCTTACCAACCTCTTAGTAACCGAGATCCTTTCCAAAAAGTAAGAAATATTATTTCAGAAGAAATAGGGCAGGGAGAAGAAGGGACCGAAGGCCAAATTTTAAGATTTCCTAAACCAGAATTACCTCCAGGGACAAAATTATCAGGAATAATTGATTCCAAAGATAAGAAGGTGGCTATTATTGAAATGAACGGGGAAACATTTATTGCTAATTTATATGATATAATATCGGAAGAATATATTATAAAAGAGATTAAGAAGGATGAAGTAATTATTGATTTTAACGGATACTTTTTTTCACTAAAAATAGGAGGTGAGAATACTTCTAATGAATTATAAAACAGCAATATTTAGAAAAATAGATTCCTGCTTTCGCAGGAATGAAGGTGGACAAAAAATAGATTCCCCTGTCATTGCGAGGAGCGAAGCAAGCCTGCCCCTGCGAAAGCAGGGGAAGCAATCTCAAGCGATGAGATTTTTATCTATACCAGGAAGAAAAACTAATTTATTATTTTTTATTTTGATTTTATTTTTAATAACCTCATTTCTGGCAAGTGGTGCCAGTGCCCAAAATATATATATGACCAATATTTGGTATAAAAAATTACCTAATTATACCCATCTTACTGTTAAGGCAACTGGAAAAATTTCAGAATATGAAGTATCTTATTTAGAGCAACCGGAGAGAATAGTAATTGATGTTAAGAACGCTATTTATAGTATTGATGATTTAAGCAAAAATATCTTATTTTTAAATATGGGTTCAGCAAAACAAGTAAGGTGTGGTCAATTAGAAAATGTACCCATCCCCATCTCCAGATTTGTGGTAGATTTGTTTCAGAAGGCTGATTATGAAGTAAAATTATCTGCTGATAAAAGATTATTGTATATTGATATTTATGATTATGTTGAATTTAGAGCACCAGAAGAACAAATCTTTACGGTTACTCCAGTAAAAAGTGAAGCAGTAAAAATTGAAAAAGAAGAAGCACCAAAGATTTCTCTTCTGGATACTTATACTGAACCGATTAATTTAAAAATTTTTGAAGAAGATATAGTTAATGTAATTAGAGGATTATCCGAACTCACTGGAATAGATATAATGATTGATGATTCAGTAACTGGACAATTAACCTTAAATCTTTCGAATAAAACCTTTAGAGAAGCAATCGGATTAATTTTAATGAATAAGGGATTAGATTTTACCGAGGTAAGTGGTACTCTGGTTATCGCGGCTAAAGATATAATAGCAGGATATGGGAAACCTATTACTAAAATATTTGAATTAAAAAATGCTACCGCAGAAGGGGCAAAGTTAATATTAGATGGTAATAAGAAAGAAGGTTCAAAAATTATTATTGTTGCTGATACGAGAATGAATAATCTTATTGTTACCGGGACAAATGAAGAGATAGAAAGAATCGGAAGTCTGATAGCTGAAATAGATATGGAACTTCTAACCAAGACCTTTAAGATAGATAATGCAGTTGGTAAGGATGAAATCGAAGCTATAAAAAGTATGTTAAACATAATTATTCCAGACGAAAAAAGAATAAATATAGACAGTAGACAAAATGAAATCATTGTAAAAGGCACCAAAGAAGAATTAGATAATGTAGAAACAATAATTGTTGGATTAGACAAACGCGCACCCCAGATAATGATAGAAGCAAAGGTTATTGAAATTACTATTGATGGCGAAAAAGATTTAGGAATTAGATGGTCTAGTGGAACTGGAGATCCAAAAGTAGAAGGTCAAATTACTATTGGTGAATTAACTTTAGGAGGATCATTTGAAAGAAGCGGCTTAATTGAAGCTACCTTAAAAGCTTTACAAACTGAAGGTAAGACTAATATTTTATCTAATCCTAAAGTTCTTACTTTAGACGGTAAAGAGGCAAAAATATTATCTGGTTCCAAGATTCCTATTCGAATCATTACCCCTGAAGGTCTTGAAACTGTTGAATATAGAGATGTTGGATTAAGTATGACTATTACTCCACGATTAAGCAGTGATGGTCTTATTACTATGGATGTAAATCCAAAAATAGAATCACTAGGCGAGGAATTAATACAAGGTTATCCGGTAATTAATTCTCGAGAAGAGAAGGTAATAATTCGAGCTAATTTAGATGATACAGTAGTAATCGGTGGTTTAATTAGTTCAGAGGATATAAAAAATATTACTAAAATACCACTTTTAGCAGATATTCCGATATTTGGAAAATTATTTCAATTTACTCATACTAAGAGCAAGAAAACAGAAATAATTATCCTGATTACTGCGCATCTTTTAGATTACTAATTATTATGTCATTCCCGTGAAAACGGGAATCCAGAGCGGGAATTCAATATTTCAAACTGGTTGTCTTGATTTATTTTTTTTATCTTTACTATATACTATATACTAACGACTATCGACTATTTAATCGGTAGATTAAATAAAAAGGGAGGGACAAGACTTTGCAATATAAATCTAAGAAGAATTTATCTAAAATATTATTTATCGTAATATTGTTAAGTTTTATTATATTATCAGTCGGTTGTAGCTGGCTTTCTTTTGGGCTTTTAAATATCATTGACCCCCAGGCACAGATAAGATTAAATTATACCGAAATTGACCTTGAAACTGGTACAATTAATCTTGAAATATATTCTATCAATGAGGTAGAGTTTATTGGTACAGGTTTTGAGTATAAATATTATGTTGGTACGACTAAAATTAATGAATTATCCAGAACGGTAGGTGCAACTTTTTATGTAGCTCCCTCTACTACTCCGGGTACACCCGGAGATATTACCACCATTGATAATTTGCCTCTCTATTTTCAAGAGGTGCAAGATTACATAACTTCAAATCCACTTATTACTGAACTCACCTGTACCATTAATTTAGTAGGGACTGACGGTGCTGGTCATAATATTTCCAAAGCTGTTACTTTAGATCTTCCCGCTATTCAACCCGGCGTAGATTTCGAACCGCCAGTTGCGGTTATTAATGTCACACCGGGTACAACAGGAACAGAACCCTTTACAGTAATCTTCGATGCATATGGTTCTACTGATGATAGAGGAATAGCAAGTTATGCTTGGGTTTTTGGTGATGGAACAACTGGGACCGGAGTTATGCCCGCAGCTCATACCTATACAAATGGTACATATATCGTTAAACTAACTGTTACCGATTACTTTGGAAATGTAGGCGTTGCTTTGGAAACCATTACGGTAGGAGAAGCCGGTGCACCTACAGCAGTAATAAATGTAACCCCCTCTACCACGGGTATTGCTCCATTTACCGTATACTTCGATGCTTCCGGATCTTCTGTAGCTGAAGGTTGTGGCAACTGTTCAATTGTCAGTTACAGTTGGAACTTTGGTGATGGATCTACAGGTACCGGAATGACTATCAGTCATGTATACGCAGCTGCAGGTACTTATATTGTAGTACTTACCGTTACCGACTCTAATGGTAATAAGGGATATGATAGTGTGACGATTACAGTAAACGCTGCGGGAGTGCCAAGTACAATTACACTACAGGCTACTCCTCCTACGATTACTGGTAGTGGTACTTCTCTAATTACTGCCACTGTAAAAGATGCAGGAGGAAACCCAGTCACCAATGGAACTATCGTAAACTTTAGCGCAACTTCTCCTGGAACTCTTTCTGGCACTACTACAACAACAGGTGGAATTGCAACGACAACTTTAACCTTGACTAACCTAGGCGCGGTAACTATTAGTTCTACTGTTGGAGCTATCAGTGGAACAGCTAATGCTAATATAGTTGTATATTGTCTTCCTACTCCATAAGCATACGATAATTAAAAAATGCAGAAGAGGCGGATATTTAATAGATAATATCCGCCTCTTATTGTTCTATCCGCTAGTTTTTTATTCTTTATTTATTTTCCTGCTTTTGTGATAATATTAAAAATTGTAAAATAAAAATCAAATTTCTCCCTCACCCTGACCCTCTCCCTCCGAGGGGAGAGGGGAAATAGAATTGTGAAAGCAGCCTGTTCCCTTTTATATTTCTAATTCTAAAAAAGAAAATGTATAGTGAATGAAATTTAAATTAAATAATTCCGAAGGGAGTTGTATATTTCCTAATTTAAGAAGATAAATCAAAATGTTCACTAATCATTTTGTTTATTTTGTTTATAATTTCTTTGTCTTCAATATTTCCTATTTTATTTATTAACCTTTTCTTATCTATGCTTCTAAGTTGTATAATCATTATTTTGGAATTTTCATTTAAACCTGCTGATTCCTTTGGAATATACACTTCGAAGGGGTATACTTTATTTATATTAGAAGATAAGGGAGCAACTGTAACTAAGGGTGAAAATTGATTGTGAATATTGTTAGATATAATTACAGCGGGCCTTTTCTTCTTTACTTCGTGTCCAATAGTAGGGTCAAAATTGACTAAATATATTTCTCCTTTTTTAGGATATCCCATCATTTATAGTCCCCTCGAATTCTTGATTTTCTGTTTTTATTTCAGTGTAAGCATCTTTATAAGCTTTTATTAGAGCTTGTTCTTTTTGCTTTTGGAATTGTTTTTTTAATAAATCAGCAATAAATTTACTTCTCTTTCTATCAGGAATTATTTCTCTTAGGGTATTGACTAAATCTTTGGGTAATGAAATAGTTACTTTTTCTTGAGTAGTCATAATATACCTCCGTCTAATTAGGACATCTATTTATTACATAATAACATTGTTATCTTTATTGTCAAGGGAAAAATCGAAATGATAAGTTTTGTGCCAGGCACCAGAACTTCTTCATTGGTAGGAGTAGAATGTTATCAATATCAAGCAGCAGTAGTATTTCCTAGTAATCTAGCGATCGAAACATCAGATCTTATTGCAGCACCATTACAAGGACAACATATTTCCCCAGCTCTACCTTCATTCCGGCTAATTCTTTCTGCACCTCGCTCCCTGCGGTTGCTCGCAATAAAAATCAAATTCCCCCTCACCCTAACCCTCTCCCTCTGAGAGGAGAGGGAAATATGAAGGTATAGATTAATTTCTTCAGGGGATAGGGAATAATGAGTAAGTATTTTTATAGTTATGTTGTAGGGGGCGGATTTATCCGCTCCGACTATTTTGAAAATATTATTTAGGGGTTCGATGTCTACCTGTGCGTGCCTGCACGTAGACAGGAATCGAACCCCTACAGTAAACAGTAGACAGGCGAGCCTGCCCCCCATTTTCATGAGGGCAGGCTCTGTGAAAACGGGGGACGCCAGTCTTAAGATTACTTGCAATGACATTTTATGTAAATAACATATTGATATATTTTGTAATTTGTGTTATATTTTGAATAAAACAGTAAGGAGTGAATTAGAAAAAAGAGGTGAACGGAAAATGTTAGAAGCAATTGGCAGAATAGCCAGAAATGGCCATCTTACTATCCCCAGTAAAATTAGGAAAATTTTAAATATTGAAGATGGTGATATTGTAAGATTTACTGTAGAGGACAATAAGATAGTTATTGCCCCAGGGGCTATTGTGGATAAAGACCAAGCATATTTCTTTAGTGAGAGATGCCAGAAGGAGATTAGAGAATCAGAGAAGGAGTTTAAAGCGGGAAAATATTCTTCTTTTACATCTGTTAAAGATTTAAAGAAAGCAGTAGATAGTGATTAAGATAATACATATTCCAGATAATTTAACAAAGAAAATTAAAAACAAGAAAAAGTTATCAGTGCCCCTAAAGGAAAAATTCTATTGGTGTTTAGATATGCTTACCAAGAATCCGCAGTATCCTTCCTTGCGAAATAAAATAATAAAAGGCACTGTTAATACATGGGAAGTTAGTATCAACAAAAATTATAGATGTATATATAGAAAAGAAAAAGAAGAAGTATATATTTTGGCTATAGTGAAACATGAAGATGTCTTTTAAAAAAAACAACTAAACTATATTCTCCCTCACCCTAAACCTCTCCCTCCGAGGGGAGAGAGGGAATAGTATAAAAATAATTGAATTGTGTATTGTGTATTGTTTAGTTTATAATTAATACAGGAGGTGATATACATGAAAAGGTTAAATATTACCTTGCCAGAAAAAATTGCCCAAGAAATACAAAATATCCCTAACAAGAGCAACTTCATTGCCGAAGCTATAAAAGAAAAGATTGAGAAGATAAATAGAAAAAAGTTAGATCAGCTTTTAATAGAAGGATATAAAGCAACTAAAAGAGAAGATAAAGAAATTAACCAAGAGTGGGAGAAGATTACTCTGGAAGGATGGAAATAATATGGATTATCCAAAAAGAGATGAGATTTGGTTTGTATCCTTAGAGCCTGTAGTAGGACATGAGATAGGAAAGACGAGACCGGCTTTGGTAATCTCTAATAATAGAAATAATTTGTTTGCTGAGACTGTAACTGTCCTCCCTATTACATCAAAATCAGAAAATATCTATCCATTTGAAGTTTTTCTTCCTAATGAAGAAACTCATCTACCTAAAGATTCTAAAGTAAAATGCAATCAGATCCGAACTGTAGATAATAAAAGACTTATCAATTTTGTAAGTACTTTGCTTCCTGAAAAATTAGAAATGATAGAGAAAGCACTTTTAATTCATCTTGATATTAACTAAGTTTGGAGTAAAAAAAAGAATGGCTACTTTTGTTACAAAGAGTACTTTGCCCTTTTTACTATATAGAGGGTAAAAAATATTTAAAACATTACCATAAAAAATAATATAAAGAAAGTATGGCTAAAAAATTAGAAATGGAAAAAGAAAAAGTAATAAAAAAGACGCAAAACAAAATATTAGAATTATTTAGACCTTATGTTCCTCAAGCGGTAACTTCCAGAATATTAGAAGGAAAGGGAAATTTACCCAGTGAACGAAGTAAAGCTACCATACTCTTTGTAGATATAAGAGGATTTACTAAACTTGCTGACCAGTTGGACCCAGAGAAGACCATCGAAATTATAAATAATATATTTAAACCTATTGTTGGGATAATAGAGAAATACGACGGTTGTATCAATAAATTTTTGGGTGATGGATTAATGGTTACTTTTGGCATACCTATTAATCATAAAGATGATCCTAAAAGAGCAGCAAGAGCAAGTTTAGAGATAATGAATTCTATTGAAAAAAATGGAAATATAAAGATAGGTAATAAAGTAAAAAAATTACAGGTACGGATTGGAATTAATACTGGCTTATGTATATCTGGTGAGATTGGTTCACTTTCACGAAAAGAATTTACAGTTATTGGAGATACGGTAAATTTAGCCTCGCGTTTACAAGCAAACTCTAAACCTGGAGAAATATTAATAGGAGAAAAAACTTTCCAAAGAATTAAAGATAATTTTAAAATTTCTTCTTCTCGAGAGTTGAAGATAAAAGGGAAGAGAAACTTAGTTTTAGTTTATATTTTAAAAGAGGAGAAGTAAAAGATTTATATCTTTGAATAAAATAAAAAGAGTTTACTCCTTTTATGGGAAAGAAAGAGAATTAAATATATGTCTGAAGAAAAGGATCCTTATAGTAAATTAAAAAAGCAGATGCATTTGGCCAGAATAGTTTACCACATACCTAATTTTATAAAATTATCTTTAAGGTTGCTTAAAGATAAGAGAGTCCCTTTTTTTCCTAAATTGTTAGTATACGGAGCAATTGTATATGTATTATCTCCTTATGATTTATTGCCTGATTTTTTGATTCCCTTCTTGGGATATTTTGAAGATATTATTATATTAATTTTTTGTTTAATCGGTTTAGTTAAATTAAGTCCATCAGAGGTTGTAGAAGGGCATGTAAAGGCAATCGATATAGAAAATAAGCAAAGATATCGTTTTTTTTAGATAATAACATATAGCGAAAAACAAAAAGCGTAAAACGCAAAACCAAAGCTCAAAACTTAAAATTAAAAATGATCTTTAGGTTTAAGGAAAATAAATAATCGCCAGATAGAGTCTCTTTTAAATAAAATAAAAGAATTAGCAAAAATATTAGGTTCAAGCATATTAACTCTCAAGAGTAAAAATAAGTTTTGAATTTTGAATTATGGCTTTACGCTTTTCGCTTTAAGTTTTTAGCTTAAGCTTGATGCTTTAATGAGTTAAATAAATTATATTCGAAAATAATTTTCAAAAGGGGAAAATTGTATATTATGCAAATTGGAATTAAATCCTTAGGGTGTCCTAAAAATTTAGTGGATACTGAAATAATTTGTGGCATTTTACAAGAAAAAGGGTATACCATAAGCGGTCAGATCAATAATTCGGATCTAGTAATTATTAACACTTGTAGTTTTATACAGGATGCAGTAAAAGAGTCAATTGAAGAAATTCTCTCTCTAATAAAATTGAAAAAAGAAGGTAAAATAAAATATATCATAGTAATTGGTTGCCTTCCACAGAGATATAAAGATAATAATTTAAGTCAAGAACTTCCCGAAGTAGATGCTTTTTTAGGTGTTGGAAATTTGTTAGATATCGATAATGTAATAGAAAAAGTTTTACAAGGTGAACAAATCTATCAGGTAGTTCGCCAACCTGATTTTCTTTATCACCATACTACCCCTAGAACTGTCTTTACCCCTCAGCATTACGCTTACCTTAAAATATCAGAAGGTTGCCAGAATAATTGTTCTTATTGCCTGATTCCTAAAATAAGAGGAAATTATCGTAGTAGAAAAATGGAAGATATAATTACAGAAGTAAAAATGCTTTCTGAAAAACAAAAACTTTCCGAGATAATTTTAGTTGGTCAAGATACTACTTTATATGGAATTGATCTCTATAAAGAATATAAATTGGCTGAATTATTAAAAAGACTTTCTCTTCTTAAATTAAAAAATTTAAAATGGATAAGACTTTTATATACTCATCCGGCTCATTATAATGATGAATTAATCGAAGTGATAGCCAATTATCCTAAGATATGTCCTTACTTAGATTTACCTTTACAACATATCAGTGATAGAATATTAAAAAAAATGAATAGGCTAACTAGTAAAAAAAACATTATTTCTTTGATCAATAAATTAAGAAAAAATATTTCTAATTTAACTTTGCGTACTACTTTTATGGTGGGATTCCCTGGTGAAACCGATCAAGATTTTGAAGAATTGTTGCATTTTGTAAAAGAAGTAAGATTTGAAAGGTTAGGGGCATTTATTTTTTCCAAAGAAGAAGGAACTCCGGCCCATAACTTTTCCCAGCAAATTCCTAAGCGAATAAAGAAAGAACGGTTAGAAAAATTAATGATTACTCAACAGAAAATTTCTAAAGAGATAAATTCTTCTTATCGGGGAAAAGAAGTAGAAGTTTTAGTTGATGAAATATCTTCAGGCAAATCAAAGTTAGCCATTGGTCACACAGAAGCCAATGCCCCCGAGATAGATGGAAAGGTAATCATAAAAACAGATAAAGTTCGGGCTGGGGAGTTCATAAAAGTAAATATTATTGAAACTTCTGAATATGATTTAGTGAGTGAAATTATAAAATGTGGTTGGAGGCGGGAGCATTAAAATAATGGAAAAATATGGAGAGGGAGGTATTAATCTTGATTAAAGAAAGATTAAAAATATTTATAGATAAAATAGAAAAAGAAAATATAAAAATTGAAGGATTTTTAGTTACTAACTTAAAAAACTTATATTACTTAAGTGACTTTGATGGAGAAGGAATTGCCCTGATTACTAAAGATAAAAACTATTTGTTAACTGATTCACGTTATACTGAGCAAGCTCAAAAAGAAAGCCCAGATTTTAAAATTATAACTGAAGAGCCAAACCATGAAAATGCTCGAATAGAGGCATTAGATAAAATAATAAAGAAAAAAAAGATAAAAAAAATAGCTTTCGAAAGTAATACTTTAAGTTATACTGATTATTTGAAATATTTCAATAGTTTTAAATCTATAGAATTTTTACCTACTGAGAACCTAATTGAACAGATAAGAATGATTAAGGATAAAGAAGAAATTACTATAATCAAAAAAGCGGCTCAAATAACTACCGAAACTTTAAAAGAAGTATTTGAAAAGATTAAACCAGGTATACGAGAGCTTGATATTGCTACCGAGTTATCTTATACTATGAGGAAAAAGGGTGCCCAAAAAGATGCTTTTGACCTTATTATTGTATCAGGGGAAAGATCGTCTTTGGTTCATGGAAAGCCGTCTGAGAGAAAAATTACTGAAGATGAACTAATCATTATTGATATGGGGGCAAATTATCAAAACTATAATTCGGATATAACTCGAACTATAATCTTGGGGAAAGAAAATGAAAAACAAAAAGAGATATTTTCTATTGTCTTAGAAGCCCAGGAAAAAGCCCTTGAATTTTTAAAACCAGGGATAAAATGCAAAGAAGTAGACTTTATTGCGCGGAATATAATTGAAAAAAAGGGTTATGGAAAATATTTTGGCCATAGTTTAGGTCATGGAGTAGGGTTAGATATTCATGAATTGCCCCGTGTTTCTTTTAATGATGAAACTATTCTTTTACCCGGAATGGTAATAACCATAGAGCCTGGGATATATTTACCTGAGACTGGCGGAGTCAGGATTGAAGATTCAGTACTGATTACCGAAGAGGGATATGAAATATTGACCTGGTTTCCTAAAATTCTTAATTTATAAAATATATGAAGACGGGTCGGATAAATCCGACCCCTACAAAAGCAATAAAGAAGGGGTGGATGAATCCGACCCCTACAATAATACAACTCTAGATTTAAATAATTTAAATTTTTCAGTTTGTTTTAAAAAAATAGATGAAAATACAAATGAATAAAAATAAAAAAGTAAAAGTTGTAAAAAATGGTAAGGTAGGGGTTCGATTTATCGAACCCGCAGGAGGTGTACCAAAAAGAAAAGAGATAAGATTAAAAAGCTATGATTACAAATCAAATGGTTATTATTTTATTACCATTTGTACTTACAGAGGAAAACCATTTATCAAGAAATACGAAGAAATAATAGAGAAAATTTTATTATCTTTGCCAGAACGTTTTTCTGGCTTAACAATTGATTGGTATATCCTTATGCCCACCCATCTTCATATGATTTTTGTATTTAACGAAGTAGAAAAAGATTTACCAGAAATAGTTAGGGCCTTTAAGGCTTTGGTTACCAGAAACACGAGAATGAAATTTTGGCAGAGAAATTATTATGAACATGTCATAAGAAATGAGTACGCTCTATTAAAAATAAGGGAATATATTCAAAGTAATCCTTTAGCAGAAAATATAAAATTTAAAGAGTTTTATAAGGATGGGTCGGATAAATCCGACCCCTACAAAAGTAATAAAGAAGAGGCGGATAAATCCGCCTCATAATAATGAAATCGTAATCCAGGCGAGACGCCTGTCCTACTTGAAATAAGGAGATAAATAAAATAATTTATTAAAATATCTTATGAGAGGAGGGAATAGATGAATAATTTAAAGAAAGTTGATCCTGAAATTTTTGAAGCTATAAAAAATGAAGAAAATCGTCAAAAAAATACCATCGAACTAATTGCCTCAGAAAATTTTGTATCTTCCGCAGTATTGGAAGCCCAGGGTTCAGTCTTAACCAATAAATATGCAGAGGGATATCCTGGTAAAAAATATTATGGTGGGTGTAAATACATTGATATAATAGAAAATTTAGCCATTGCAAGAGCTAAAGAAATATTTAAAGCTGACCATGCTAATGTTCAGCCACATTCTGGCTCACAGGCAAATATGGCAGTTTATTTTAGTGTCTTAGAAGTAGGAGATACCATTTTAGCAATGAACCTTTCTCATGGAGGTCATCTTACCCATGGAAGTCCAGTTAACTTTTCGGGAAGATTCTTTAATATTATACCTTACGGAGTAGGAAAAGATACTGGACGAATTGATTATGATAACTTGCGAGATTTAGCTTTAAAACATAAACCAAAATTAATCATTGCTGGAGCGAGTGCTTATCCTCGCGAAATAGATTTTTCCATCTTTAGGTCTATTGCTGATGAAGTAGGAGCATATTTAATGGCTGATATTGCCCATATTGCTGGATTAATTATCGCCGATCTTCATCAAAGTCCTATTCCTTACTGTCATTTTGTTACTAGTACTACTCATAAAACTTTAAGAGGGCCAAGAGGTGGTCTAATTTTATGTAAAGAAGATTATGCTCGAGTAATTGATAAAACTATATTCCCAGGAATTCAAGGCGGACCATTAATGCATGTGATTGCTGCTAAGGCAGTATGTTTTAAACAGGCAATGACTACCGAATTTAAAGAATATCAAAGACAAATTGTTAAAAATGCGAAAACCTTAGCTACTAAATTAATGGAATTAGATTATAATTTAGTTTCAGGTGGAACAGATAATCATTTAATGTTAGTAGATTTAAGAAATAAAGGAATTACCGGAAAGCAAGCCGAAAAGGCTTTGGAAGAAGCCGGAATTACGGTTAATAAAAATGCAATTCCTTTTGATACCCAAAGTCCTATGATTACCAGTGGAATAAGAATTGGCACACCAGCAGTTACTACCAGAGGAATGAAAGAGAAAGAAATGATCCTAATAGCGGAGATGATTAGTCGAGTTCTAAATAATATAGAAGACCAGAAGATAAAAGAAGAAGTAAGAATAGAAGTAGAAAATATTAATAAGAAGTTTGCTTAAGAAAAAAGGGGGGCTTTTAATTTGATTTCTATTAGTGATATTAAAAAAGGTATGATCATTGAGTTTAAAAATGAAATATATACTATTGTAAATTTTCAACATGTAAAAGTAGCAATGAGAGGTGCTTTAATCAGAACCAATCTAAAAAATATTAGGACTGGTCAGGTTATTGAAAAAACATTTAAACCCGTAGATAAAATGGAACAAGTAATGATTGACAAAAAAACTATGCAATATTTGTATAAAGATGGTGATAATTATTATTTTATGAATAAAGAAAATTATGAACAAACTTCCTTATCTAAAGAGCAATTAAGTGATTTAACTGATTTATTAAAAGAAGGCAATGACGTTGATATCATGTTTTATAAAGAAATGATGATAGGTGCAGAGTTACCTAATTTTATAAATTTAAAAGTTACTAAAACTATGCCTGGGGTTAAGGGAAATACGGTATCTGGTGCACTTAAACCCGCAACTTTAGAGACTGGAGCAATAATTCAAGTTCCCTTGTTCATCAAAGAAGGAGATGTAGTTAAAATTGATACCAGAGAAAAGAAATATTTAGAAAGAGAATGAAAATAGTGTATAGTATATAATATATTCCATTAAGCGTTAAGCGAAAAACTAAAAGCGTAAAATGCAAAACCAAAGCTCAAAACTTAAAATTAAAAATGATCTTTAGGTTTAAGGAAAATAAATAATCACCAGATAGAATCTTTTTTAAATAAAATAAAAGAATTAGCAAAATACGCAATACGAGTTAGGGGTGTGACAATCAATGAAAACTATCCAGACTGATTTAGGAGAAATAAATATTTCTAACGAAACTATCGGAAATATAATCAGTTTAAATTTAGCTGAGGTTAAAGGTGTGGTGGGAAGTAGAAAAACAATTATGAAAGAAATAACTGATATGTTAATGGGAAAGGCAAGTACAAATAACTTAGAAAATGCTTCCCGCACCATAAAAGTAGAAATAAAAGAGAATAATATATTTATAGATTTATTTATTATTATAAAATATAGAGTAAGAATGCCTGATATAGCTTGGGATATTCAAAATAGAATTAAAGAAGAAGTAATAAAAAAAATAGGTATAGATATCAGAGAAATAAATATACATATTCAAGGAATCCAATTTCCTAAAAAAACACAGATCAGGAAAGATTTAGTTGCTTCTAATCTATTTATAAAAGTATTCTAAAAATTGTTTATATCAACACATAAATAGACTTTAAGTTATCAATTAAAAGAATTTTATCGTAATATTAGTGTAATCTAAATGTATTTTAGGTAGTCATTCTACAGGGAGGAACAATGGGAGGAAGAAGATTATCCCGAGAATTAGCCTTAAAAGTACTATTTCAAATTGATTTAGTCAATACCAATATGGAAGAAGCACTAAAATATAACTTTGAAAGTAATGAACTTTCCAAAGAAGTTAAGGAATTTACTATAATATTAGTAAGGGGGGTTATAAGTAATTTAGCTGAAATCGATAAGGAAATTAGAAGCTACACTAATAATTGGTCCTTAGAAAGAATCACCAATATTGATCGAAATATCCTGCGTATAGCTATTTACGAGATATTATATATAAATAATATACCTAAAAGCGTTTCCATTAATGAAGCAGTTGAATTAGCTAAAAAATATAGCACCAAAAGCTCTTTTAGCTTTGTAAATGGAGTTTTAGGGAAGATTAATAAAATAGATAAAATATTGAAGAAAATAGATTAAAAAATTATGGTTAATTATACAGAAGCTAAAATTTATACAGTTTCCAGAATCACTAAATATATAAAAAATCTTTTTGAAAATGATTATAACCTACAAGATATATGGATATTAGGAGAAATTTCAAATTTTAAATTACATTCCTCCGGGCATATGTATTTTGTACTTAAAGATCAGGAAAGCCAGATTAAAGGTGTGATGTTTAAAGGAAATAACCTTAGCTTACGATTTATGCCTCAGGATGGAATGAAAGTTAAAGTAAGAGGAGATATTAGTGTTTATGAAAGGAGAGGGGAATATCAATTATATGTAAAAGAAATTGTAGAAGCGGGTAAAGGTGAGCTTTATTTAGCCTTTGAAAGATTAAAAGAAAAGCTTAAGGCGGAAGGACTTTTTTCAGAGGAATTTAAGAAAAAATTACCCCTTATTCCTAAAAATATTGCGGTTATAACTTCCCCTACTGGAGCGGCAATTAGAGATGTTTTAACTATATCGCTAAGAAGATTTCCTAATCTTTCCATCTTAGTTGTTCCTTCCTTAGTTCAAGGAACACTTGCGGCGCAAGAAATTGCTAAAAAGATAGATTTTTTAAATAAACATTTTAATAATTTAGATTTCATTATCCTTAGTCGGGGTGGAGGTTCTTTAGAAGAATTATGGGCTTTTAACGAAGAAATATTAGCTCGCAGTATCTATAATTCTAAAATACCTATAGTTTCGGCTATAGGTCATGAAACAGATTTTACTATTTCAGATTTTGTGGCTGATTTACGTTGTCCTACTCCCTCCGCTGCAGCTGAAATGACTATACCAGATAAAAGTAGTTTAATAAATAATATAAATTTATTAAATAGCAAACTAAACAAAGCCATAAATAGAAATTTTGAATTAAAGTTGGAGAATATAAATTCTATAAACAAAAGCATTCAATATCAAGGACCAGAAAATAAGATTAATCAATATTATCAATATGTCGATGAATTTAGTGTTCGTATAAAATTAAGGATTAAGCACCGAATAGAATTATATGAAGAAAAAATAAAAAAAGATAAACAAAGGTTGGATTCATTAAGCCCTGGTGCGGTAATTGAACGTGGATATAGTATTTGTAGAAAAATACCGGGTAAAGAGATTATTAAAAGACTAAATCAGGTTGAAATTGGTAATGAAATAGAAGTTATTATAAGTGATGGAAAAATGTTAGGTAAGGTTGATAAAAAGGAGGCTATTTCAAAATGAAAACAAAGAAAAAAAATGAAGAAATTCTATTTGAAGATTATTTAAAAAGATTAGAAAAAATTGTAAACCAATTAGAGGAAGGTGAATTAACTTTAGATGAATCAATAAAGCTCTATGAAGAAGGTATGAATATCTCCAAATTATGTTTAGATAAATTAAATAAAGCCAAACAAAAGATAGAACAATTAGTTATTGAAAATGAAGAAAAATATTCTACTAAACCTTTTTCTATAAAAAAAGAGGAAGATACAGATAATGGAGTTTAAAAATTATCTGGAAGATAAAAAAAATATTATCGATAAGGCTTTAGATGAATTTTTACCACCAGAAAATAAATTACCCTTCATTATTCATCAAGCAATGCGTTACAGTGTTTTTAGTGGAGGGAAGAGGATAAGACCGATTTTAACTTTAGCAACGGCTGAATTATTAAACCAAGAAATAGAAAAAGTAATAAGTGCGGCTTGCGGGATTGAATTAATTCATACTTTTTCTTTAATTCATGATGATTTACCTTGTATAGATAATGATGATTTTAGACGGGGGAAACCCAGTAATCATAAAGTATTTGGAGAAGCTATAGCCTTATTAGCCGGTGATGCTCTTCTGGTTTCTGGATTTGAACTAATAGCAAAAAACTCGGGAGTAAAAGGAATAAAAAAACAGTCTATTATAAACTTGATCAAAGAAATATCTTTTTATATCGGGACAGATAATATGTTAGGAGGGCAAGTAGAAGATATAAATCCAGGAAACGAAAATATAAAAAAAGAAGATTTATATAATCTTTATATGAAAAAAACCGCTGCTTTAATATGTGTTTCCATTAGGGCAGGAGCAATCTTATCTAATGCCAGCCAAAGGCAACTTAAAGCCTTAACAAAATATGGAGAAAATATAGGACTAGCTTTTCAAATTGTTGATGATATGCTCGATATTATGCAAGATGAAAGGGTTATGAAAAAACCTACTTATCCTAACCAATATGGTATAAAAGAATCAAAGAATGAAGCTGATAGGTTAATTAAAGAAGCAAAAGATTCATTAAAAATATTTAATAATAAAGCAGAAACATTAAAAAATTTAGCTGATTATATCCTTTTAAGAGAAAGATAAATCAGTATATAGTATATAGTGAATAAAATAGAAACCAGGAGCCAGAATCCAGAAGTCAGAAGAAAGAAGAAAAGCGGGTAGCGTAGAACGTATAGTTTAATATGATTTTTCCTATACGCTAAACGTTGTACGCTATACTCTAAAAGAAATCGAGGAGGGAAAATGCTTAGACCGAATAATAGAAAATTTGATGAGATACGACCTATTGATATTTCCAGAAATTATATAAAATATGCAGAAGGATCCACTTTGATAAAAATGGGGGATACAAAAATAGTGTGTACTGCTTCAGTCGAAAATAAAGTACCTTTATTTTTGAGAGGGATAAAGCAGGGTTGGATTTCCGCAGAATATTCTATGATTCCCCGAGCAAATCAAATTAGAAATATTAGAGATTCCATAAAAGGTAAAATAAACGGACGATCTTCTGAAATTCAAAGATTAATAGGAAGATCTTTAAGGGCTGTAGTTAATTTAAATGATTTAGGAGAAAGGACTATATGGATAGACTGCGATGTGATTCAAGCCGATGGCGGAACCAGGATTTCAGCCATTATTGGTTCTTTTATCGCCCTTTATGATGCTTTAAATTATCTGAAAGCAGAAGGTCAATTAGATAAAATTCCCATAAAAGATTATATAGGCGCAATAAGTGTGGGAATAATTGATGGAGAAATGTTATTAGACTTAAATTTTAAAGAAGATTCTCAGGCCCAAGTAGACTTAAATATTGCTATGACTGAAAAAGGAGAAATAATTGAGATTCAAGGAACAGCTGAAAGCAGACCTTTTTCTAAAAGAAATTTACATGAATTGATTAAATTAGCTGAGGTAGGCATAAAAAAAGTAATTGAAAAAGAAAAAGAAATATTAGGAAAAATATGTTAGAAATAATTATTGCCACCAAAAATTTAGGTAAAGTTAAAGAAATAAAAGATGTTTTAGACAATTCTAATATTAAAATATTAACTAAGAAAGATTTTCCGCAGCTTCCAAAAATTGATGAGGATGGTAAAACATTTCAAGAAAATGCTCTTAAAAAAGCTGGTAAAATTTCAGAATATACCGGGAAAATTTGTTTAGCAGATGATTCTGGATTAGAAATCGATTATTTAGAAGGAAAACCTGGAATTTATTCTTCTAGATGGGGAAATAACGATGAAGAACGTATAAATAAAGTACTTAATTTATTAGAAAATGTTCCTGAAAACAAAAGAAAGGCAAAATTTGTTTGTGTTTTAGTTCTTGCTTTTCCAGATGGAAGAAAATATATGGTGAAAGAAGAATGCCCAGGAAAAATTTCTTTTATTCCCAGAGGGAAATATGGTTTTGGTTATGATCCAATTTTTTTAATTCCTGAATATAACCAAACTTTCGCTGAATTAGGAGATAAGATTAAAAACCAAATTAGTCATAGAGGGAAAGCTTTAAGAAGGATGATCAAAATAATAAATGAATTAGTCGTTAGTGAAAAAACTTAGCCAGGTTACAAGTTGCAAGTTGCGAGTTATAAGTTTTCTATCTTGCACCTTGCATCTCGTTTTTTGAACCTACTAATTGAAAAATGATTTTTCTTCACGCAATACGCAATACTCGATACTCGATACTCGATACTAATTTTATAATTGACTTACAAATATATTTCTTATATAATAACTTTTGTTTCGGGGTGTAGCGCAGCTTGGAAGCGCACCTGCTTTGGGAGCAGGGGGTCGGAGGTTCAAATCCTCTCGCCCCGACTTTGCGGGAATAGCTCAGTTGGTAGAGCGCCAGCCCTCCAAGCTGGCTGTCGCGGGTTCGAACCCCGTTTCCCGCTCCAAAGTATACCTACGCGCCCGTAGCCCAATAGGATAGAGCAACGGATTTCTAATCCGTAGGTTGGGGGTTCAATTCCCTTCGGGCGCGCCATGTTATAAAATTAATATGGTGGGCGTAGCTCAGTTTGGTTAGAGCCCTGGATTGTGGCTCCAGAGGTCGGGGGTTCAAATCCCCTCGCTCACCCCATCCAATTATAAAGCGCTCGTAGCCCAATTGGATAGAGCTGCGGACTTCGGATCCGATGGTTGGGGGTTCAAGTCCCTCCGAGCGCACCAAATTTTTAGTTGAAAATGAAAGAACAAATGTTGTATTATAAATAAGGTTTTGCAATTTTAATTTGTGGGCCGTTAGCTCAGTTGGCAGAGCACCTGACTTTTAATCCGGGTGTCACAGGTCCGAGTCCTGTACGGCCCACCATTAAAAATGCGAGGGTGGTGAAATTGGTAGACACGCTGGACTTAGGATCCAGTGGGTAAAACCATGCGGGTTCGACTCCCGCCCTTCGCACTATAATTTACAATTAATTGTAAAAAAAGGTGCCTGGCACCTTTTTTTACCTTGTGGAGGTAGATATATAATGGTAGAGGTTAAAATAAAAGAACAAAAAGAAAATGAATTTCACCTGGAAATTGAAGTTGATAAAATAGAAGTAAATAATAAATTAGAAAATGTATATAATAATTTATCTTATCAAGCAAAAATACCAGGTTTTCGAAAAGGTAAAGTTCCAAGAAATATCTTAAATATGCATTTAGGAAGGGAATACTTCTACGAAAAAACAGCTGAGGAATTAATCCCAGATAGTTATATTGAAGCTATAAAAAAAATTAATATTGAACCTATTGAGCAAGCTAAAATAAAAATAATACAAATAGAAGAGAATAAGCCATTAATATTTGAAGCAATCGTGCAAGTAAAGCCAGAAGTTAAATTAGGTTCTTTTGATAAAATTACTGTATCTAAAGAAGATATAAAAATTAAAGATTCTGATGTAGAAAATGAAATAAAAAGGATACAAGAAAATTTAGCCAAATTAAAAATTGTTAAAGATCGCCCAGCCAAAGAAGGTGACTATCTGGTAATTGATTCTGAAGGATATATTGACGGAAAGGTAATAAAGGGAAGTAAAGTGGAGAAACAGATGATTCAATTAAACAAAAGAACTTCGCCTGAATTCAATAAACAACTTTTAGACTGTTCAGTAGGACAAGAAAAAGAGGTAAAAATATTAGTGCCTAAGGATGCTGAAGATAAAGAAATGGCAGGAAAAGAAATTATATACAAAGTAAAGGTAATGGAAATAAAAGAAAAAGAGTTACCGAAGTTAGAGGGAGATTTTTTTAAGACCATAGGTAATTATAAAAATTTAGATGACTTCAAGAAAGATATAAGTGAAAAATTAAAGAAGCAAGCTGAAATATTTAGTAAAAATAATTATGAAAGTAAATTATTAGAAAAAGTAGCCGAGGTTTGCGAGGTAAAGGTACCAGAAGTATTAATTGAAAGAGAATTAGACTATATGATGAAATCTTTAAATGATGATTTAAAAGCAAGAAAATTATCTTTACAAGATTATTATAATAGTATTAATACAAATGAAGAAAATATTAAAAAAGAATATGGAATTGTCGCTGAAAAAGGAATAAAACAAGAATTAGTTTTAGATAAAATTGCTCAAGAAGAAAATATTCAAGTCACCGAGCAAGAAATAAAAGATAAAATTAACACCATTGCCCAAGAAGTAAAACAGGATCCTATGAAAGTAGAAGCTACTCTTAAAAAGAATAATAATTTAGATGGCCTAAGAGAAAGTATAAAAAGAGATAAAATAGTAAATTTTCTAAATAAAAAAGTAAAAATAATAAATTCTAAAAAGGAGGGTGAATCCAAATGACTTTAGTACCAATTGTAATAGAACAGACTCCCCGGGGAGAGAGAGCATATGATATTTATTCTCGTTTGTTAAAAGATAGAATAATATTTTTGGGAACTGAGATAGATGATGCTACAGCAAATACCATTATAGCACAATTATTATTTTTAGAAGCCTCCGACCCGGATAAGGATATTTACATTTATATTAATAGTCCAGGGGGTTCAGTAAGCTCAACTATTGCTATATATGATACAATTCAATATATTAAATCAGCTGTTTCAACTATATGTGTAGGTTTGGCGGCAAGCGGCGCAGCTTTAATATTAGCCTCAGGAACAAAAGGGAAAAGATTTGCTTTGACTAATTCAAGAATTATGTTACATCAACCTTTAGGTGGAGCACAAGGTCAGGTTACAGATATTGAGATACAAACCAGAGAACTTAAAAGAATTAAGGATACTATTAACCAGATCTTAACTTTTCATACTGGTCAGCTGTTAGAAAAGGTGGAAAAAGATACAGATAGAGATTTCTATTTGACTGCTCAAGAATCAAAAGAATATGGATTGATTGATGAAGTAATCAAGGTTCGTGAGGAGGTAATGAAACAGAAATACAACAGATGAAAAAGGAAGTGATAATTTAATGAACTGCTCTTTTTGTGGTAGAAACCAAGATGAAGTATATAAAATAGTTTCAGGACCAGGAGTTTGTATCTGTGATGAATGTATCAAAGTATGTAATGACATTATATTAGACCGAAAAAAGAAAGAAAAGGTTCCCTTTGATTTAAAGCAAATTCCATCTCCCCAAGAGATTAAATATTTTTTAGATGAATATGTAGTGGGACAAGAAAAGACCAAGAAAATAATTTCAGTTGCTGTATACAATCATTATAAAAGAATTAAAAGCAATAACAAAAATAAATTAAATAAAAAAAGAGAAGAAATAGAATTAGAGAAGAGCAATATTTTATTAATAGGACCTACTGGATGTGGTAAAACTTTATTAGCTCGGACTTTAGCTAAAAAATTAAATGTACCTTTTGTTATTGCTGATGCTACAACTTTAACCGAAGCAGGATATGTTGGTGACGATGTAGAAAATATTTTATTAAATTTATTAAGAGTGTCAGGCAATGATGTGAATCTTACCCAAAAAGGAATAATATATATTGATGAGATAGATAAAATTGGTCGTAAATCAGAGAGTCCTTCCATAACCAGAGATGTTTCCGGAGAAGGAGTACAGCAAGCTTTATTAAAAATTATTGAAGGTACGGTAGCTAGTGTTCCTCCTTATGGAGGAAGAAAGCATCCGCAGGAAAAAAATATTCAGATAGATACCACAGAAATATTATTTATTTGCGGTGGGACTTTCGAAGGATTAGAAAATATAATAAATTATCGAATAGGTAAAAACAACATTGGTTTTACAGCTGATATAAAAAGTAAAAATAATAAAAATGATATTTATAACATAATAGAAAACGTATTACCAGAAGATTTAGTAAAATTTGGTTTAATTCCTGAATTAGTAGGAAGATTACATATAATTTCTACACTAAAGTCTTTAGATGAAGATGCATTATTAAGAATATTAAAAGAACCAAAAAATGCTATAGTAAATCAATATAAAAAGATTTTTGAATTAGAAGGTGTGGAGCTTAAATTTACTCCAGATGCCTTAGAAGCTATTGTAGAAGAAAGTATAAAAAGAAATGTAGGGGCGAGGGGTTTGCGTTCAATTATGGAAGAGGCAATTTTAGATATAATGTACCAAATTCCTTCGGAAAAAAATATTAAAAAATGTACTATTACCGAAGAAGTTATTAAAAATAAAAGTATGCCTAAAATAGTTAGATATAATGAAAGACTAAAAAAAGAGACGGCATAATATAATATTATATATTATATAAATTATCCTATCATCGTATATTAATTTGTAAAAAAATGAAAAAAGAATAAAAAATTTGACTTGATATATAGGTGTGATATATTATACGAGACACCTGAAATAAGGAAAGTGAGATCTAATATTTTATATGAATAAACAAGAAAAAAAATTAAACTACTTTGATAAAAATACCTTGCCTTTATTACCTCTTAGAGACTTAGTAGTTTTTCCTCATATGGTCATTCCTCTTTTTGTAGAAAGAGAACAATCCATTAATGCTTTAGAAGAAGCAATTAATTTAAAAAGTTTAATCTTTATAGCTACTCAAAGAGACCCAGGAGCAGAAAAACCAAAATTAGAGGATTTAT
>Ga0315279_10001095_pt1 | contig 46530 bp, 42 predicted proteins | sample YL17G06_20_MG_FD_203694 | JGI IMG/M metagenome (GOLD analysis project Ga0315279, IMG submission 203694) | Sediment microbial communities from Yellowstone Lake, YNP, Wyoming, USA - YL17G06_20 | ecosystem: Environmental > Aquatic > Freshwater > Lake > Sediment | place: USA: Wyoming | collected...
GGACGCGATTCGCTTTGCTTCGCTTCGGCTGCGCCTTCGCTTCGCAAAGCGAAAGAGTCGGAAGAATCGTTACAACTTACACCAAATATAAAGCAAAATTTGGTCTTGACAACGGGTAGGGGTTAAAACTCCAGAGCATAAGGCGAAATAAAAAGGGGAGAAAAAAAGACAAAAAATCAAAAAAATAGGGGGTTTTGCTGAAAATTTTGAAAATGTATTGGCGTAAGATAGGCAAAAGATTGATATTATAGGACATATTTGTTTTTAGCGTAAAAATGAGGGTAAAAATGAGTACTTTTTTGCACTTTTTTATCAGAAATTAGCAAGTTTTTGCTACTTTTTGCAAAAATGAGTTACTTTTTGAGCTGTTTTGAGCAGGTTTTTGCCACGAAGACACGAAGACACAAAGACAAGAGTCAGACACTGATTTACGCAGATTAACACAGATTATTTTCATCATAAAAGGCACAAAAGTAACCACGAATTAACACGAATAGACACAAATTTTTTAGACGCGGATTAACACCGATTAACACGGCATTTTGTTTTAGGCACAAAGAACTTCTGCCCCAAAACTAAAAACTCACTGCCTTTTTTAGACGCGGATTCCGCCTATGGCGGAGTGGATGGTCGGGGTTATCGGGCTGCCTCGCCAGAACGCTTAGAATCAATATCCATGTGGAAGCTTAGGGCGAGAGAGTTATCTGTTATGCAGGACCATATTGATGAGAGGAATAGTTGCTTTTTTTTTAATAATCAGTAAGATTAACAATCATAAGGATAAAGGATTGCGTATAAATGGAGACCGGATAAATGATTACGGATACTCATAAAACTGCGACACGGCCTCTTTTTGGAAAGGTCGCAGTAAATCGAACCGACACGCCATTATTCGTAAACAAGATGAAATTTATAGAGGCAATTCGGCAGTTCAAAGAGCAAGATTCCCTATCGAAACTTAGGACCGAGGTGTTGGATTTAGAAAGTAACCTGCACAGTGTTAAAACCGACAAGATAGGCGTCCTGAACATACATAGCAACGGGGATACAATCAAAATTAGCCAGAAACACTTGCTTGACCAGCTTGACCAAATCGCTGATTCCCAAACATTGGAGCGTGCAAAGTATTACACCGAGCGACTGGAAAAAGCTTTGACGGAAATCCGTACTAATAACATTAGTGACATAAATCTTACGCGATGGAAAGAATACGAGGATATCTGGACAGACAGTCTTTGGTTAATTGAAAAACGGGATAGTACGGGCGTTCATACGGCTGGTTATTGGGGCAATTTCATCCCACAAATTCCTAACCAGATGTTAAAACGGTATACAAAAAAGGGCGAATGGGTGCTCGATCCGTTTGTGGGGTGTGGCACTACTTTAATCGAGAGCCAAAGATTGGGAAGGAATGGAATCGGCATAGAACTACAGGAAAGCGTGGCTCAAAAAGCAAGAGAACTAATCGGCTCAGAACCAAACAAACACAATGTCGTCGCCGATGTCGTGACCGGCGATAGCACAGAACTGGATTATACTGAAATTCTTGGAAGGGTCGGGCAAAAATCCGTTCAAATGGTGATAATGCACCCTCCCTATTTCGATATTATCAAATTCAGTAAAAATCCCAGAGATTTATCTAATGCGCCATCCATCGATTCATTTTTAGATAAAATGAATATGGTGGTCGAGAAGGCTGGTAAAGTATTGGATAAGGGGAGATATCTTGCGCTGGTTATCGGGGACAAGTATTCTAAAGGTGAATGGGTACCGCTGGGATTCCTGACAATGCAGGAGGTGTTAAAGAAAGGATTTATGCTCAGGAGTATAATCGTAAAGAATTTCGAGGAGACAACCGCCAAAAGGAATCAGAAGGAGCTCTGGCGATACCGCGCGCTGGTCGGTGGATTCTATATCTTCAAGCACGAATATATCTTTCTGTTCAAAAAGAGGTAAGAATGACAAAGCACCCCTTCAACGAGGGGACAAAACTTGCCAAAGTGTTTACCACCTTATCTGATGGGAAGTGGCATTGCGGCAAGCATGAACTCCCTGGCACCCAACCCGCGAAAGCAATCCAGATTATCCGGCAACACGGTTTTACGATTGAGAATCAAAGCATCTACTGCGAAATATGCAAAGACAGGACCGTGCATCGTCGGCTGGTTTCCACAGAACCTGAAAAGGCATCGTTTGTCAGGATGCAGCTTCCGGGGGATTTACGAAAAAGAGTGTTAAAACACTACGAAAATATTGAGGCGGTAACGTTACGGGAAATGATTCCCAACCAGTTAGAGATAGACCATAGGTTTCCGCAGGTGCGCTGGTCAAAAGACGAAACTTACGACCCCAATATGTCTGAGGAGGAAATTCACGCGAAGTTTCAGCTTCTCACTCGCCAGCATAACCTTTGGAAGAGCCGTTATTGCGAACATTGCGCAAAAACAGGAGAACGCGGCACATTTATCGGCATTAACTTCTTTACTGTTGGTGGCCCAAAATGGGACCCGAAATATCCGGCGGATGATGAGCGGGGTTGCTTCGGGTGTTTTTGGTATCATCCGGACGTTTGGCGAAATGCGCTAAACAAAATCGTTGAGGAGCTAAGGAAGAAATAATCGTCCGCGAAATGATTATCACAAAAGGATTGAAACGGATTAAAACAATTATCAATCCCCTGACCTTGCAGAAGTTCAATGACAAATTCTTCAATTGTTGATTCAAATATTTTGGTCATAATTCAATATTTATTGCTTGATTGCCTCTGTCGAGTAAATCTTTATATGTTAAGACTTCGATGCCGTGTAAAGCATGATTCATTTTTCTCAAGCCTTCTTTCTTATCATTTGCCCAAGAAGCGTTATTGCCTATCAAAATATATGCTCGCGGTTTCAATAAACTAACATCATACCTGTATTGAGTTTTAACATTTCTTTCAATTTCAAGTCGTAATCTGTCAATTTCTCCTAAATAATTTACTACCTGCCCAATAGCCGTATTAGTTTCCGGCGTCCATCTCCAAGAACCAATATGACTTGTGTCCTTTACAATTACTTCGTCATCGGGTAGTTTAATTTCTAAAATATCTACAAAACCATCCAGCGTTGGGAATAAATAATCGGGCATTATTCCTGTAATATTGATTTTTGTTTTTTCAATCGGTTTCTTATAATTCACGCCAAACAGCCAGTTATTTTTATAAATCCATCTTTGCCAAGAATTGTCTCCTAATGTCTCGGAAAAACCACCAGTTTTTAATCTTGAATCCAATTCTTCAACTATCTTTTGCTTTGCATCCTGTATTCTCGCATAAGACAATTTAGTCACCAATGAAGGATTAGACTCTGCGAGATTAGTCCAAACATCCTCATCATAGCCAGCTTCAAGTATTTTTTTAATATATGCAACTTTGTTTTCTGCGGTGATGATAACAGAAGCAGAATTAACGACTGCATATTTATGCTCTCCATATTCAATGCCCCGTTGTTTTAAAATATTTGCCAATTTCAATATTGCCAAGTATAGATTCTTTACTGCTTCGGTGTTTACATCAAGATTTATTGATTCTTTTTTGCCTAAGGTTCTAATATCTATGGCCTCATCAGGAATCCAAGAATCATTTTTTGAATCTCGGCGCTGTCTAATAATTTTACCTCTAATTCCTTTCTGATGAATCTGTGCATGAAAAACCAAGCGAGACATCGGCTCTTCAGATAATATAAAGTCCTCTTCAACTTCTTCTATTCCTGCACCTATACTTTTTGTTGTGATGATATCATCCATATTTAATTATTAAATCCTTTACTCTTATTTCCCCCTTCATCAGTTTCGGCAAAAGGACATCGCGCAGACGAGATAGGGGTTTTATATGAAGAGTATATAAATATTCGGCGGCGTCTATATTCTTTCGCAGCTTATCCACCGCCTTAAAAAGCATCTTTTCAAAGCTCTCCGTCCTGCCGTTATTATTTTTCGCCATTAACCTCTCCAGAAAAACAACGTCTTAAACATGCAAATCTTATCCAGCCCCTGCCAAAGCTGTTCCAGCAGGAGAAACGAGCCGATCTCAAACAAACCCGTCGTAATATCCAATCCTTGCACCCCCGGAAGCAGTCGCTGGAGTGCGTGAAGTAAGGTATTATCCCCCCTGTTATCTATTATCGTAGGCAATTTCTCTGCCATATCGCACCTCTGTTTTATTCAAAGGAGAATCGTCCGTAATGTTCCTGTAAGGAAGCATTATACCGCAGGTTATTACGATTACAAGGGCAATAAGGACCCCGAAGCGGGCTTCGGGGCTAAACGATAAGGATTTGGTGGGGCAAGCAGGGCAGGTGCGCACGGAATGACCCCCGGCGGATTTATCCCAGGAATTTCGAGCAGAGGTCGCCGAAGTAATGGGTTGTGGCGATGACAGCCACTGCGATAATGAGGTGTTCGGCGACGACAGGGAAGGGTTTAGCTTTTTGCGATTTTGCGAGCACGAAGCTGCAGATACCAAGCAGGGAAACACCCCATATCAATGCTACAATGATGGCGGTGGAGAGCTTAAAAAGTAAAAGCGGAACAATAAAGGTAGAGGCGAAAACAAATTTGGACAAAAAAGTAAAGATTGTGGATTCCCAGATTTCTTTTGCATCGTGCTTATTTTCCGATTCTTCGGAAATATGAATGCCGAGAGCATCGGAAAAGGCATCGGCGATAGCTATCGTCAATATGCCACTCAGGACGGCGATTCTGGAATGGGTGCCGGAGTGCAGCCCGACCATAAGGCCGAGTGTCGTGATTATGCCTGAGGTTGAGCCAAAACTGAATCCTACTTTGAAGGAGTGTTTCATCGCGTTCTCCTAATGCTATTTATCTTTTCCGGAATTAGTGGCGCTTTGTGAGGCTTTTGCGGAAGGTAAGGTATCAGGAGAGACTATGCCGCCGGAGATAATCATCTTAAAAGCCTCCTCGATTGTCATAGTAGTTTCCGTTACCTCATTAAGTGGAACAACGACAAGGAAACCACTGGTTGGATTTGGTGTGGTGGGTATCATTACCTTACAAAATTTTTTACCTGCCGAATCCTCGATGTAACCTGTCAAGAAAGCAACTACCTTAAAGCCAGGCTTAAAGAACTCCACCAGAACGACGGATTTGAGTGCCGAGCGGTCGGGTAAAGATACGGCCTCGGCAACCTGTTTTGTGGCAGTATAGACTGTCCGCACAAGCGGGATGCGCAAAAGGAGTGTTTCGCCAGCTTTTATCAGGCGCTTGCCGACAACAAATTGGCCGATTGCGCCGATAAAATAGAGCAAGACAAGAAGAATTACAATCGAGCAGACTGAAACACAGATGGAGATGTAAATGTCGGGGATGAATTCAATAAAAGGATATTTTGACAGTTTGTCGGCGCTGTATTGGACCATAGGCCGCAGAAATCCTGCTAACCATTGGAATAGCCAGCGCATCACAAGCAACGTTACGCCAAAGGGCATCAACAACAGTATTGCGGATAATAAGCGGGTGCGAACGTTGATTTTCAGTTTTGCCAACATTGTGCTTTTGCGAACAGTCATAGTCGGATTCGTTACCGATTAAGAATAATATTAAAGATACTCTTTGAACACATCACCAGCTATAAACGAACTAAGGTATACTTCAAACCACAATGTTCCGCAGGGTGCAATAATCAGCCCATTCGACTTCGCTCAGGGCAAGCTTGAAGGTTTTGCTATGGTATCAGTCTTTCGGTTCACGTCAAGAGCATTAGCGACGCAAAGTGGTAGATAGCGAATGTGCTTTCGGCAAGCTGATGGCAAAGCACCTTCTTAATCACCAATAGTCAAAAAATACGACAGGATTGGTTTTTATAGGCTGATACCAAGAATAAGGCTAAATGCAGGATAGTTTTGAATTAATTCACCTGATATTTGTGCCGATAACCAAATGGGGTGTGCAAAAGGCAATTTTTTAGTTGAAAGGGAGACGTAAAATGGGTATTCAAAATTGGTCTGAAGATGTGATTTTGGTGGATTTGCCCCAGGAGCCGGAAACGGGCGATGAGCTGGCGACCGTTACCGATATGGTGCGGGACAGGGGCAACTGCGATACGGTAATTGATTTTTCGAACGTGGATATCATCACCTCTTCGAGTCTTTCGAAACTGCTTAAGCTGCGAAAGCTGCTCGTTGATTGCGGGCATCGCCTGGTTTTCTGCAGCGTTGCGCCTGCGACCAAGGGCATTTTTACAGTGACCGGCCTGGACGGAATCTTTGAAATTGTTGATGACAAATTTGTTGCACTGGCAACTCTGCAGGTGGTCAGCTAAAAAATAAAGCAAGGGCTTTACAGCTCGGTTTTGGTTTTGCATAATAGATGAGCAGTCCCTGTTGAGCCGGCTACGAAAACCGCTGCGTAGCGGCGTTCGTAATCTGCTCGCAGGGTCTTTGTAAAGACAGGATAAGATTAAATGGACGAAGAAACCCTACGGCGGGTTGAGCAAATCATAGGACACAAATTTTCTGACAGCAATCTTTTAGCAAAGGCGTTAACTCATTCCTCTGTGGCCAGCGAACGACTTTTAAGCAATGAACGGCTGGAGTTTCTTGGTGATGCTATTTTAGGGCTTGTTATCTGCCAGGTGCTGTTCGAGCGGTTCGCCGGGCACATGGAAGGGGATTTGACGAAGATGAAGAGTATGCTTGTCTCTCGTGAGATATGCGCTCAAATTTCGCGAAAGTTAGGTCTTCAGAAACTTCTGAAGGTCGGCAAAGGAATGATTGCCAACCGGGCTTTGTCGGGGTCGCTCGCTGCGGGGGTGTTAGAGGCTGTCATCGGGGCAATTTATCTCGATGGGGGGTTAGATACTGTCCGAAATTTCATTTTGAGGACATTTGCATCATCAATTGACCATGCCCAGGAAGAACAAGCTCAGGGCAACTACAAATCACTATTGCAGCAGTATGCGCAGGAGCATTTTAATATCACGCCTGTTTATGTCCTGCTTGATGAGAAAGGGCCGGACCACGATAAGTGTTTTGAGCTCGAGGCGGTTTTAGAAGAGAGGCATTTCCCAAGCGCGTGGGGGACAAACAAAAAAGAGGCGGAGCAAAAAGCTGCATTCAATGCCCTTGTGGAATTGGGTGCGATTGAGAAGACGTCCCTGGAAACCGAAAACTAAAAACCCCTGCGGAGGGTCGGACGGCCCATCCTTATCGGGCCAATCATTCTATAATCAGCCAGGCCAAAGCACACAACACAATCGCGGTTACGACCATAAAGATGACGATAGAGCCAAATAGAACCGCTGCCTCTTTCAAAAATGAAGCTGTTTTAATTTTAGAGACCTTTGTCGCTTTATAGACGACGGCTATAGCAGCAACCAGCGGCAACAGCCAGAGAAAGAACTGCGGGTTTGTGCTAATTCTTTCCGGTGAGGTGAAGGTGGCGATTAGAAAAGAGACTGCCGGCATATTATTCCTCGATTGCTTGTGTTCTTTGGAGATGAGCCATATAAACGGCGTTCACAATGCACAGGAGATTGAGCAGGCCTGCGATGCTGGTATATAGTTGGCCGACTTCATTTGGCCTGCCATATACGGGATAATTTCCGGTTCTGGTCAGGTAGCCGATAGCAGCTACAATCGGCGAGTTCATAATCTGCGCGACATACCAGGGTTTAGCCCCAACGGGGTCAATGACGCCGATTGAGCCGGCATATAAGCCGATACAGAAAGTTACGGCGATAGTTATGAATATGATTATCGCGCGTTTTTTTTGATTAAGGATAAAATGCCCTGCTCCAGGTAGGAACCAGGCGAGCAGCCCAACCGTGAGCAAAAGCACAATGTGGTTTTGTTTCGATGGTTGTGCCATTACGAAGGTCCCTGTGATTCCGGAGGTTCGTTGGTGTCTGCTGGCTCTCTTGGTTTTGCGACCGGCCTGAAGTTAAGCCGCTTACATATATTTTCAGGATTGAAATGCACCACAGCCAGGCTTTGAGCTTGAGCCTGGTCTTCTATAAATAGCTGTCTTGCTTTGGTTTTGTCAAAGTCCTGCTGGTAAAGGCGATTAACTGAGAGACTTTTAAGACAATAAAAGCTCATATCCGGCTTGAATTCCCAAACTTTTGGCAGGTTAGAAGGGGTATTGGTATCCGGAGGGATGAGCGAGTAAAGCTGATTGATAAACCGGGCTTGTTTTTTTTGCTCAGTTGTCAGCAAATTAGCAAGCGGCGAACCTGTGGTTTGCGCGGCTAAAGCCTGCAAGGCTGAAGATGATATTCTTCGCAGTTCCGTAAGGCTTTGCAGCTCGAAGATGTTTGGTTCAGCTTCGTTCTGTTTGGCGTATTGTCGGTGCAGCTCGTTAAATTTGTTCAGAGCAAGTCGAAAGCCTTCTTTTGTTGCCAGGCTAACAAACTCTTCAGCCTTTCCTTTCGTGGCGTTCATTGCCGAGAGTCTCTTGAGGTCTTCAGTAACTTTTTCTTTGACCGAAAAAATTTCTTTTGGACGCTCTTTAGTGCTATTTGGGTCTATTTGGTTTGGTTCAAGGTCAAATGTTTTTATGCTGAAGGTTTGATTTATGCTTTCCGGCTCGGACGCCTTTTCGGCTTTAATTACGCGGACAACAGCCATTATCTGTCCTAATAGGTCTGAAGCAGGTCCGATGTTTTCATACAATTTCGGTTTCGGCATATCATACGGTGTCAGCTCGCTGGCGGCGAGCTGGTCAACGGCAAATACCATCTGGGTCAATCTTATGGGATTATATCCATAGCCCTGCAGGTATAAAGTTGCCAGATGCACGTCTGTTTGCATATCAGCAGCGCTAAGGATGCCTGTTTGGCCTGTATATATTTTGATTTTGTATTTTTCGGTTAGTTGGGTGGCGGCAGAATTGTAGTCGCCGGCCATTTGTTTGAGCTGGTCGGCGGTAAGAGTTACAGACTCTGCATCCGTATCTTTCCAATTAGCCTCGGTGAGTGTTCTGGCTTCCTGGAGTATCTTTTCTGCTTTGGAATTTATTTTGCTGTGCAGAAGCTGTTTTGAAATGATATTTGCAACCTCGGCGTAGCTTTTTGTTCGTTTAATAAGTGTTGAATTAGGGTCATTTGGGTCGGCAGGAACCTGTTCGGAGAAAAGCTTGTCTCTATTTTTTTGGTAGTATTCTTCTATTTCCTCTTGAGAGGGCGGCGTCACTGTGCGCGAAACGTCATCGAGCTTTAGAGCTAAGTATTCGAGCTGAACGCGGTCGGATAAGTTATATCCGAAGCCATACGGGTTTTCATCGGTTATAGTGCCGGGAAAGAATTTCTTGAACGCATCGAAATGTTCCAGTAATTTTTCTTCGCCCGGCTGGTTCTGGTCTCCGGCGAAAACTTCCGAGTCGAATTTTACAAATTCGACGTCAATGGTTTCATGTTCCCAGCTTGCGATGTGTGTTATTTGTGAGGTGGTGACATTTTCATTTGCGCTAATCAATTGTGCGTACTGCATAACTGCCAGCAATTTGGCAAAGGTTGTCAGCAGCGACTCTTCAGATATTCGGTGTCGGTTGACCAATACCGCGATGAGCTGTGAGTATGTTTGGCCGTTGAATAGCTGCGGTATTGCGTAGCCGAGCAGATTGCCGACCTCCTCATTTGCGACCTTGATGCCGACCTGCTGGGCCTCTTCTGTCAATAGGAGCCAATACAGGTTGCCTGGCCAGGAGCGTTTGTAAATATCGCTGATTTGTTTATCGCTGATTCTGTAGCCGTTTGCCCTTATAGTTTGCTTTATCTGGCTCATTAGTGCCGGCAGCGCCCTACGTTCGGAGAATAATAGCTCACCCAAGAAGACGCCGCGGAGGTCCTGTGCCCTGAGCAGGTCATCTGCGCGGAGAAGTTTAAGTATTTCGAGCTCTTGCTGAGCTAAGGTCAGGTCATAGTTTGTAATTTTCTTATTATCGAGAAAGTAGGCTATCGTCTGGCGTCGGGACCTTCTTTGGCCGAGCTGCTGGAGATATTCGCCACCGATAAACAAGAACATCAGTGCTACGACCACGATGGCCATAATCTTCGTGTTATTCTTGCGTAACCATTTGACGAAATTCATTGTCAGGCTCCGAATCTGCTATAAAGTTCTAAAAAACTAAAGTATAAGCAAGCACAGGCAGATTGCAAGAAAAATAATCCAGAGATTTATTTGACAACTGAGCGATGGATTAACCAAACCAACAGCCAAATTCTGGGGTCTGCAACTAATAACTGGCGCATATTTTAAGGCTATATGTGTGCGCACAAGTGCAGGAAAAGGTCTTGCTTTGTGGACAGTTGGCAGGTTATGCAGGCCAAAGAGTAAAAATTTTGGCCTTTGCTATCCGCTACAGCGGACGGTCCTTGTAATTATCTAACCTGCTCCAAAAGCACCGCTTACAGCCAGAGTCAGGTCAAAAATGGGGCATTGCGAGAATTTTTGTTAGAAAAAGGGTTGATTGGCTGGCGTGGATTGGATACACTATTATCATTGAAAAAACTGGACCCGATTGCCCTATCGCACGGGGCCGCTTGTAGCACGGGCTTCCAGCCCGTGAAAGCACGGCCAGGATGGCCGTGCTACGGTTGGGGTCGGCAGTATCACGGCTTAGCTGACTCAAGCCTCCGATAGGGCCCATCCAGTCCCGCAAGATGCGGGATCCGTGACAAGCTATTGATTATTTATTATTTACTATTGATTATTTGAGGATTTGGTAATTGTGGTTCTTTGCTGGGCAGCAAAAATGGCCAATTTACCCGGTGGTGTAATGGTAACACATGAGGTTTTGGTCCTCATATTCCAGGTTCGAGTCCTGGCCGGGTAGCTTGAATAAAGTTAAAAGTCAAAAGTAAAAAGTTAAAAAATAAGGCATTATGACCGAACGAGTAGCGATAATTTTGGCGGCAGGGGTCAGCAGCAGGATGACCACGCAGCGCGCAAAGGTGCTGCACGAAGTCTGTGGCCGGCCGATGCTGGCATACGTGCTCGATGCCTGCCAGGAAGTTGGCGTAGAAAAGATATACGTCGTGGTTGGTTTCGGCGCCGACCAGGTCAAGGAACAGTTCGCCGAGAATTCGGATATTATCTGGGTTCACCAGAGCGAGCAGCTTGGGACCGGCCATGCGGTTCTGTGCTGTAAGGGGCATCTTGCTGATTTTGGGGGACAAACACTGGTACTCTGTGGCGATGGCCCTCTGATTCGTGATAAGACATTGAAGATATTGGTAGAAAAACACAAGAGCGAGCATGCAGCAGTAACATTGGCGACAGCAATTTTAGATGACCCGACCGGCTACGGGCGGATTATCCGTGATGTCTATGGCAACATCCAGGGCATCGTTGAGGATAGCGACTGCACACGCGAGCAGTTCGCTATCAGGGAGGTCAACCCCAGCTATTATCTATTCAATAACGAAATCCTTTTCGAGGCCCTCGAGCACGTTAAACCCGATAATGTCAAGGGCGAATACTACCTGACGGATGCTCTTTCTTACATCATCGCCAGCGGGCATAAGGTCGTGGCTGTTACGGCGGTTCGTCCTGAAGAGGCGGTGGGGGTTAACAGCAGGGCCCAGCTTAGTGCCGCCAGCAAGATTATGCAGCAGCGGATTCAACAGGAGCTGATGGAGCGTGGCGTCACTATCGTTGACCCTGATAATACCTGGATTGATGCAAGGGCACAAATCGGGCAAGATACAGTGATTGAGCCGTTCACGTATATTCACGGCGAGGTCAAAATCGGCGAGGGCTGCCGAATCGGACCGTTCGCTTATCTGCGGCACGGCACGGTTCTGAGAGATAATGTTGTGCTGGGTGTCTTTACGGAGGTTAAAAACTCATCATTAGCTGATGGCGTCCGTGCCCGGCACCATAGCTACATTGGCGACACCACGGTGGGGCGCAACGTCAATGTTGGGGCCGGCTCGATAACAGCAAACTTCGACGGCGAGAAGGTCAACCGCACAACCATAGGTGACAATTGCTACATCGGCTCCGGTGCGATACTTATAGCGCCGCTTACGCTAAAAGACGGCTCACACGTAAACGCAGGGACGGTTGTTTCGCAGGAAAGTATGGAAAAAATAGGACAGAAGGAGAGTCAAAGTGGCTCTAAATGAGGAACTGAAAATATTTTCGGGAACAAGTAACTCGCCGCTGGCCAGGTCGATTTGCAATTATCTGCATATCTCGCCTGGCGACGCTGAAATCGACAGGTTCCCAGATGGCGAAAAGGCCATCAGGGTAGAGGATAATGTTCGCGGCAGGGACTGTTTCGTTGTGCAGTCAACCTGCAAGCCTGTTGACGAAAATCTGATGGAGCTTTTGATTTATCTTGACTGCTTAAAGAGGGCCAGCGCCCGGCGGGTTACGGCGGTTATTCCTTACTTCGGATATGCCCGCCAGGATAGAAAAGATGAAGGACGAGTGCCCATCACCGCCAAACTTGTTGCAAACATTATTACCGCCGCAGGAGCCGACAGAGTTCTGACAATAGACCTGCATGCTCAGCAGCTGCAGGGATTTTTTGACATACCGGTTGACCATCTGACAGGGGAGCTGGTGCTCAGTAGATATTTCAAAAAGAAAAAAATCCGCAACGTAGCTGTTGTCTCGCCGGACGTAGGCAATATCAAAACGGCGGCTAAATATGTGGCGCACGTCGGCGGAGACCTGGCAATAATACACAAAAAAAGAGTCAGCGGTAGCGAAGTGGACGCCTACGAAATAATAGGAGACGTCAAGGATAAGAACATCCTGATGTGCGATGATATCATCGCCACCGCCGGCACCGTTTGCAGCGCCGCAAAACTGGTTAAGCAGCGCGGGGCCAAGAAAATATATGTTGGTGCCACCCACGGCGTTTTCACGCCGCAGGCCTTTGGTCGGCTGGCACACAGCCCTATCGATGAGATTGTAATTACTGACACGATACCCTTAAGCGAAGACGCCAGAAAGCTCGGCAAGGTAAAGGTCCTCAGCGTCGCTCCAATGCTCGGTGAGGCGATAAAAAGAATTCACAGAAACGAATCGGTCAGCAATCTATTTGAACAGTTTTGGACGGGTAAAATTAGTCTATGATTAGCCACGAAGACACAAAGTCACAAAAGAATTTATAAATTAAAAAGACTTGGTGTCTTGGTGCCTTTTGGTTCGACGTTGCTCACCATCCTGAGCGAGGTCGAAGGAGTGGCAAAAAATTAAAAATGAGTAAACGCATATTCGCAAAGAAAACGCTGGATTCCCGCCTTCGCGGGAATGACATTTTCACGAATGTAGTGGTTCGACTCTGCTCACCACCCTGAGCGAAGTCGAAGGGGTGAACAAGTTATGGAAAAGACGACAGTTTTGAAAGCAGAAGTTCGGGAAAAGAGCGGCTCAAAAGCTGCAGCCAAGTTACGCAAGCAGGGCCGCATACCCGTGATTGTGTATGGCCACAAACAGGAGCCAATGGCTATTTCGCTGGATGCCCATAGTTTCATTGAGCAGCTTCATCACGGGCATCGGCTCTTGGACGTGCAAATAGGCAGAAAAAAAGAGAAGATGCTCGTCAAGGACCTGCAGTACGACTATCTGGGTAAGTCTGTTATCCACGCAGACCTGATGCTTGTCGATGTCAGCGAGACGGTCAGGGTAGCTGTGCCGATTGAGCTTAAAGGTATCGAATACGGTGCACACGAAGGCGCTATTATTGAAAAACATGCGGGCCATCTGGAGGTTGAGTGCAAGGTGACGGATATTCCTGAGGTTATCGCCGTCTCGGTAAAGGATATGAAAATCGGCGATGCTCTGCACGCCCGCGATATCGCACTGCCTGAAGGCGTTAAGCTGATAAGTGTGCCGGATACGCTGGTGGCTGCCTGCAGCATTGTCCTTGCTGCCAAGACCACAGAAGAAATTGAGGCAGAGGCTCCCGCTGCCCCAGAGGTTATCACTGAGGTAAAGCCATCTGAAGAAGAAGCCCAAGAGCAGCAAGAGGAGAAAAAATGACCCTGCCGACAAACGAGGCGAAGTAGATTATGGACCGCTTAAAGATAGTGGCTGGGCTTGGCAATCCGGGTCAGCATTATATCGATACGCGGCATAATATCGGCTTCAAGGTTCTTGATTTGCTGGCAAAAGAGCTGGCAATAGATATAACAAAAAGAAAATTCGGTGCTCGGTCAGGGTCGAGCGAATTTGCAGATAAAAAGTTAATGTTGCTAAAGCCCTGGCAGCTTATGAACCGTAGTGGCCAGGCGGTCGCAAAGGCAATTGGATTTTACAAGCTGCCTTTGAGCGAGCTGCTTGTGGTGCTTGATGATATGGCTTTAGAGCCTGGCAAGATTCGCATCCGGGCAAAAGGTTCAGCGGGCGGCCATAACGGCCTGACGGATATCATCGAAAGAATCGGCACCGACCAGTTCGCACGACTGCGTGTGGGCATCGGTCAAAGCGACAAGCCGGATTCTGTCGATTATGTGCTTGCTAAACCGCCAAAAAATCAGCGGCAGCTGCTGGATAAGGCCATTGAGCGGGCGAAAGATGCTGTGCTTTGCTGGATTGAGTTTGGTATCGCAACAGCAATGAACAAGTTTAACGTAGTCGATGAAATATGAATTATTTATGGAGGTAATTGATTTGGAAACTGTAACGCAGAATGTAACAAAAAAATTGTATGAGGGAATGTTTCTTGTTGATTCGGCCCTGGCGACGGCCGACTGGGATGGAATCCTTGCGGCTATCAGGACTGTATTGGAACGGGCCGGAGCCGACCTTGTCTCAATGAAAAAATGGGACGAACGAAAGCTTGCATACACAATCAGGAGTAAGACCAGAGGCACCTATATCCTTACATATTTTAGAGCTGAAGGGCCCAGAATCAGCCAGATTGAGCGGGATGTTCGATTATCAGAGAAGATTATGCGAGCCCTGATTCTAAGGGCTGACCATCTAACACAAGACGACCTCAACAAAGAAACACCTGCTATAAAGGTAGAGAAAGAAAAAGACAAACCAGGGGCTACGGAAGAAGCCGTTCAAAAAGAAGGCCAACAAGAGCAGCAAGAAAACCGGATGTCCGAGGGTGTCGCTGAGTAAATGAGCATTTAAGTAGATGAGAATATGAGATAACGCATTCACGCATATACGCATTCACTCATCTACTAAACAAAGTAGTTGAGATTAAGGAAAAGGAAGAGTTTAATTATGGCCAGTTTTAATAAAGTCTTGCTGATGGGCAATCTGACGCGCGACCCGCAACTGTCTTATACGCCCAACCAGACGGCGGTGGTCGATTTCGGGCTGGCGGTCAACCGCAGGTGGACAGGAAAAAATGGCGAAGCCAGAGATGAGACCTGCTTTGTCGATTGCAGGGCGTTTGGCCGGCCGGCAGAAAATATAAATAAGTATCTGACAAAGGGCAGACTGGTTTTTGTTGAAGGGAGACTAACGTTCGATAGCTGGACCTCTCAGGACGGCACCAAGCGCAGCAAACTCAGGGTTACGGTTGAAACCTTCCAGTTTCTGCCCGGCGCCGGCGGTGCCCCGTCGGAGGCGGGCCCCGCACCGGACGGTGCCGGGGCAGGTGACCATCCTGACTTGCCGTCAGACGCGGGTATGGGCGCTGAACCCGGAGCCGAGCAGCCCGCCGGGCCCAGCAATGATATACCGTTTTAAGAATTTCGATACTCGATACTGGATACTCGATACTCGTCGAGCATCGAGAATCGAGAAACGAGCAACGAGTAGGAGATAAATGGTTCGACGTTGCTCACCATCTGGTTCGACAGGCTCACCATCCTGAGCGGAGTCGAAGGACTGAGCGACTGAAAGGAGTCGAAGGAATGGAACAGACTAATGGTTCGACAAGCTCACCATCGCGAGCAGAGTCGAGGGACAGAAATGGGACACCACGTGCCCTTGAACCATACGGTTCAGGACGTGGGGTATCCAACCGTGGACCGATGATTGCAGGGCGTCGCCCTGAACCATACGGTGTCAGGGCTCGTGAGCAGACGGCCTGCCGCTTTTGCAGAAGAGGCGAAAAGTATATTGACTACAAAGATGTCGAGACTCTGCAAAAGCTTCTGACAAATCGAGGGAAGATTTACTCGCGCAAGCGCAGCGGCAACTGCGCTAAATGTCAGAGAAAGGCCAAAATGGCAATTAAACGCGCCAGGTTTATGGCGCTATTACCGTTCACCCTGTGAGATAGTGAAACGACATCTCACAGGTGTTTTAGAAATTTCTTAACCCCGGAGAACACAGATTTCACTGATTTTTATTCTGTGTTTATCCGTGGAATCTATGGTTAAAAAGTGAATAATCGTGGAGAACGACAGATGAAAGTTTTGCTTTGCGAGGATGTTAAAAAGTTAGGGCTTCTCGGCGACATTGTCGAGACAAGCGAAGGATACGCCAGAAACTATCTTCTGCCTTGCGGTCTGGCTAAGATTGCTACCCGAGAGAACGTCCGGGCCATCGCCAAGGAGAAAGAAAAACGCTCTCTCGAGAGGGTTCGCGAAAGGAGTCGGCTTGAAGAGATAGCCAAATCCGTTCAGGGGGCGGAGGCCGTCATCGCTGCTAAGGCCAATGAGCAGGGGATTCTATTTGGCTCGGTGCCCTCTAAGCAAATCGCAGCCAATCTGCGCTCCCAGAACTTCGAGGTTGCCGACGAGGTTGTCGTGTTGGCGGAGCATATTAAGCAGGTTGGAACGCACCAGGTAACCCTCAAATTCGCCGATGACCTGACCGCTACCGTCAATGTGGTCATTGTCCCTGAGCAGACCACTACCGCCGAACCCGATGGCACATAGCTTGTCGCTCGTGATTTGTATTTCGTTGTGCGTCGAACCCGCCGTAAAACGGCGGGCTAACTACTAATGAATATCGACTGACGAATATCAACTAATGCCCCGCGTTTTCCAGCCAGTGCGAGGATAAAATCGCAAGGTCAAAAAGGTCAATCATTTTGTCATAGTTAAAATCACCAGCCGGTGCAAACCTCAAATACGGATACGTCTGTCCTTCTCCTATACCCCAGACCTCCACAAAATCCCAGCCGGCTTCGGTAAACATGCTCATCGTTTTCATTTCCGCGGTAGTTTTGGGTATTCCACCAGCACTTGTTAATTGACCAGAGGTCTCAATATCCCAGAAGGAATCTACAACTTCTCTTGCAACCTGTCCCAAAAGTCCGCCGACATGAGTGTTCCCATCGACCACGCCTATTGAATAGCAGTTGATTATCCTGCTATAGCCTACTATGCCGGTATTGTATCCGACCAACCCTCCGACATACTCATTACCTGAAACATCGCCTGTCGAATAGCAATTGGTTATCGTTCCGCTGTTCCCTCCCGCCAGCCCGCCGACATCCCGGATTCCCACAACGCTGCTTGTCGAATAGCTATTAGTTATCGTGCCGCTTATCGGATCACCGTTCGCTCCCACCAGCCCTCCGACACCGTAGCTGCCCAAAACACTGACTGTTGAATAACATTCGGTTATCATTGCGTCGTTTTCTCCTACCAGCCCACCGACACCTGAGATTCCCGAAATGCTGCCTGAAGAATAGCAATTGGTTATCGTGCCTTTGCGATTAGTTCCCACCAGTCCGCCAACAAGGGACCCGTTTGCGGCGATGAGATTTATATTTTCCATCCCGAGATTTTTTATCTGGCCTCTTACTCCAACCAAGGTAAATAGGCCGATACCATTTCTGCCGGTAGAGGTCCAGGTGAAATTCCAGACTTTATGGTTGTTGCCGTCAAAAACACCTGAAAAAGGGCCAATTATCTTGAATTGTGTGCCGGTATATTGGGCGAGGTTGACATCATTGACGAGGATAAATTGTTTGTCCCACCAGTCTTCGTAGTGGTTGCCGATGTCGTTCAGGTCTTCTGCTGTTGCGATTCTGTAAGGGTCGTTCGGCTCGCCTGTCCCGCCACTATATTTAGCTATTGTTGTTTGTGCTATTAACAACAATAGCAGCGCTGCCGCTATGGCAATTGATTTTATTCGACCCAATTTTATGTAGTTGCCCATTTTTTCCTCTTTTCCTAAGTTTTCATTTGTCTGCTGAATATAAAAACATTATATCACAATCCGGCCAATTTTGCAATAAAATGGCTGATAGTGGTTCGTCACAGATGAAATGAGGGGTGTCATTCTGAGCCCTTCGCGTTGCTCGAGGATAAACTCCGCGAAGAATCTCCCTTACGAAGGCCAGATGTTTCGCCTTCGGCTCAACATGACAATCCATCAAAATACGTGTGACGAACCAATAGCAGGAATGTCCTACAATTAAAACAATGTTTGACGGATGGATTACAGGCGGGTAAAATCGTTGCTTGTTGTTCGTGTTTTGTATATCGTAGTAAGCCTTTGTGCCTTGTGCTCTTATGCACTATATTTTATATCTATGGTCTTATTATTGATACGGACACCTTGCCAGACAGAGGAAGGAGCGAAGTATGGCAGATAAAGAAGGAGCTCAAGTGGTTGAAGTATCCGGCAGCGTTTCCAGCCAGTCGAATGTTACCGGCAGATTAACTGCCGTAGGTTCGACAGGCTCACTACAAGTGCGGAGCATACCCGAGTCGTTAGCGGCGGAGGCGGCAGTTCTTGGTTCGATGATAATAGAGCCGAAATGTATCGACCAGGTCGCTGAGATAATTAAATCTGATGCCTTTTACCGAGTTGAGCATCGGTACATATTTGAGGCCTTAATTGCGCTTTACGAAAAGAATAGAGGGGTCGGGTTAGATGCGGTGCTGCTTCGAGACGAACTTGAAAAACGCGGGCAATTGCAGGAGGTGGGCGGAGTAGAATATATCGTAAAAATTCTGGAGTCGGTGCCATCCTCAGCTAATGTCGGCTACTACGCAAAAATCGTCAAAGAAAAGATGCTGCTGCGAGAGCTTATTGCCGCTGCCGGCGAAATCTTAGACGATGCATATGCACAGACGGGTGATACGGCGCGATTGCTTGATGAGGCGGAACGCAGGATATTCGCCGTTACGGATAAAAGTATTACCGGCGAACCTATCGCTATAATGGATATGGTGAAGCACTCGTTTGAGCTTATTCAGAAGCGCCACGGCAGTCTGGTCACGGGATTGGCTACCGGCTATTATCAGTTAGATGATTGGACCTGCGGGCTTCAGGATGGCGAAATGATAATTGTTGCCGGTCGTCCCAGTATGGGAAAAACTTCCTTAGCATTGAATATCGCAGAGCATCTGGCGGCCGTCGAAAAGATTCCAGTTGCGATATTTTCGCTGGAAATGGGCAGGCAGCAAATAGCCGAGAGATTTTTGTGCAGTGTCAGCCAGATTGACAGCCAGAAGGTCCGCAAGGGCTTGCTTGCCGAAGAGGATTACAGGATGCTGGCCGATGCCTGCGACGAGCTGGCTAAAGCGCCGATTTATATCGATGATACCTCGACGCTGACGCCGTTGGAGCTTCGCGCCAAGGCAAGGAGACTGAAGAGCATGCACGATATCCGCTGCGTGATTGTGGATTATTTGCAATTGATGAGCATAAGTGACCGCAGGATAGAATCCCGTCAGCAGGAAATTACCGAGATATCTCGGTATATTAAGGCTCTGGCCAGGGAGCTGAATGTCCCTGTTGTGGTGTTAAGTCAGTTGAACCGGGCTTCGGAAGGCAGAGAAGACCATCGGCCTCGAATGAGCGACCTGCGAGAAAGCGGCGCAATTGAGCAGGATGCGGATGTGGTGATATTGCTGCATCGTGAGGATTATTATCATCTCAGTGACGAAGGTTACGAGCCGACAAGTCGCGCCGAGCTTATAATAGCCAAGCAGCGTAACGGCCCGACCGCGACTGTAGAGCTGACCTTCAGGGAGAAAATTACGCGGTTCGAGAACCGTTCCGAGGTAATGGATTCGACAAGCTCACCACAGGGTGAGCCGGCCTCCGGGATGGTGCCGTTTTAGAAATTTCTTAACCACGGATTACACAGATTTCACTGATTTTTATTCTGTGTTTATCCGTGGAATCCTTCGACTATGCTCAGGACAAGTTCTGTGGTTAACAAGTGAAAAGCAGTCCGTAAGGACTCCATAGGTGAAAGGCAAAAGTGAAAAGTAAAAAATCAAATTTAGATGCTCGATACTGGATACTCGATACTCGACGAGCATCGAGAATCGAGAATCGAACAACGAGTGCAGAATTGGTGCGGGACTCCTTACCTTTACCTTTTTATCCGCCAGACGGATGGATGATTTATTTTTTACTTTTTAGTTTTGTGCTTCTATTGGGTTCTGGCTGTGCGCCTATAGCCGGCCTGACAGGACCCCGACAGGCCGGGGTTGTTAAGCCCACAGTTGATTACGGCGATAAGCGGGTTGTGAAGTCGATTGAATTTATCGACAATCGCAGCTTCAAGAATAAGACCCTTAGCAAAAAACTCGACTTCAAGGTAGGCGATTACCTGGACCCGATTTTAGCTGAATCCGGCCGAGGCATTATATCTGAATTTTATCGCCAAAAAGGTTTTCCGCACGCCCGTGTGATGCTGGACAGCGATAGCTTATCGCAAGGCAAAGTTATTTACACAATCGATGAAGGGCCGAGGATTCAGATTAAATCGATTCGGTTCAAGGGAAATTCGGCCATAAAAACCTCCGACCTCAAAAAGGTAATAAAAACGGGGACGCGCGAGTGGTTTATCCGGCCCAGTTTCTATACTGACCAGAAAATTGCTGCCGATGTGGAAAGGCTGCGGAATATTTATTTTCAAAGGGGCTTTCTCAATCACAGTATTCGCGCCGAGGGCCAAAGCCATATCACCTTTATAATTGACGAGGGACCTGTTTACAAAATAAGGCGAATTATTATCACAGGCAATAAGTTTTATGACCAGGCCAGGCTGGATGGGCTGCGAGCGGGCCTGAAGCTTGAGCCAGACCAGGTTTATCGACAGAAAAGTGTAGATGCGTATGCCACGGCGATTCTTAGGCTTTACAGTGAGAATGGTTTTGTCGATGCGGACGTCGAGCAGCGTTTAGTATTTGCACCCGCCGAAGGCGGGTTTGTCGATGTGGAGTATAGCATCACTGAAGGTAACCAATTTCGGATAGGGCAAATTGACATAAGCGGCAATGAGGCGACGCACGATAAGGTTATCCGAAGGATACTGGATGAGTATGGCTTTATGCCGGGCCAGTTGTATAACGCCGATATAGCGCCCAAGGAGGGCGGCGGCATGCTGGAAAGAGATGTGCAAAGAATGCTGATGGCTGAGCAGACAATCATCGCGCCTGTCAGCCCCGCCGATGGGGCAACGGACCGCAAAGATGTCAGGGTTGACATAAAAGAAGGCCTGACCGGAATGTGGAGTCCGGGTGTCGCGATTGGTAGTGACAGCGGCCTGATAGGCCGACTGATTTTTGAGCAGCGCAATTTTGACATAAAAGATTGGCCCAAGAGTTTCGGTGACTTTATCACAATGAAGGCCTTTAAAGGTGCGGGCCAGACCTTAAGGATGGCGCTGGAGCCGGGCACAGAGGTCAGCGAGTATTCGATCGCGTTCACCGAGCCATACTTTCGGGATAAACCCACATCTCTGGATGTGGTCGGTTCAAGTTACGAAAGGGGCAGGGAAAGCTACGATGAGGAACGCCTTCGCGCTTCTGTTGGGTTTGAGCAGCGGCTCAAAAAACGCTGGCGGAAAAGCCTTACCTTTCGAGCTGAGACCGTTGATGTCGCCAGTGTAGATTATGACGCACCTAAAGAAATCCGGGACGTGGAAGGCGGTAATTTTCTTACCGGAGTGCGGCTTGGTGTCGGCAGAAATATGACCGATGATAGGTTCACACCCAGCAGGGGTTACAGCTTTGATACCACCTATGAGCAGGTTGCAGGCGAACAAAATTTTGGCATATTAAAGGGCGTTTATGTACGGTATCAGACGCTTTATGAGGATTTGCTGGGACGCAAGACTGTTCTGGCTGCAAAGCTCCACAGTGCTACGGTGGTAGGCGATGCGCCGCCTTTTGAAAAGTTCTACGCAGGCGGCAGCGGGACTTACGGCATCCGCGGTTTTGATTACAGGGGTGTCAGCACGAGAGGTCTGCAAACTAATGTTCTTAATCCGCAGCGAAAGGACCCGATAGGCAGTAAGTGGATATTTCTGGCCAACGCTGAAGTAACTGTGCCTTTGATAGGCGAGAATTTTTCAGCGTTATTTTTTGTTGATAGCGGCATGATAGATACCGGTGGCTACCGTGCTGCGATGGGGACAGGCATACAGATACTTATACCGCAGTGGTTCGGACCTGTGCCGATGAGGCTTGAGCTTGCCACGCCGTTTATGAAAGGTGAAGATGACGAGACGCAGATTTTTAGTTTCTCTATTGGCGGGCTGTTTTAAGACCGCCCCGCCCGAATTTGGTAGCACGGGCTTCCAGCCCGTGAAGACACGGCCAAGATGGCCGTGCCACGGGTCGTTGTAATGTGCAAAGTTCAGGAAAGGATTTAACCATGAAAATTAGGACGATTATTTTGGGTTGTTTGGTAAGTGCGGCGGTTCTGCTGGTAGGTTATCCGCCAGGGATAGATAGCCACGCCCAGCCGAAAACCGATAAACCCTCTTCAAAAACAGGTGTTGTGAGTGTCAGGAAGGTCTTCCGTGACTCCAAGAGAAATAGCAAATACCGTGCTGACGTTATGGCTGAACAGACCAAAGTGAGAGCGGAAATGGAGAAACTTTCTAAAGAGATTGAGGCACAGGAAGCCGGTCTGAAAACCCTTAAGCGGGGTAGCATCGATTATCTGGCGCAGTATAAAGAGCTACTGGCAAAGCGGGCCAACCTTGACGTGCAACAGCAGGTAATCAATCAAGAGAGGTCTGCGAAGGACCAACGCTGGATGGAAGAGCTTTATAGCCAAATCCTGCAGATAACCACTGAGCTGGCAAAGCAAAAAGGTCTTGAATTGGTGCTGGAAGCGGACGAGCCGGAGTTTCCTGTGGAGAGCGCTGATGAGCTTATGATGACTCTCTCTACCCATAAGGTGCTGTATACTGCTGGTTGTTTAGACCTTACCAGCGAGGTAGTAGCCCGCCTGGATGCCAAAGAAGAGCTAAAGTAGGGCAAAGGCGCCAGATTATTGGGATTTAACAGTTTTTCGCTGGACGATTTTATCCGCCAGACGTTCCGCCTTCGCTTGCGCTACGGCGGACAAGGCGGCGGATTAACTTTTAAGTTTTCTTGCGATGGTATTGACGGTTGCACAATTAGCTGAGCGGCTCGGTGCACAGTTGTCCGGTTTCGCCGAAGGGCTTGAGAGGCAGATAACTACTGTCAGGCCGGTAGAGGCTGCCGGCCAAAGCGATATTACATTTGTTGCAGATGATAAGCATATAGCAGCTCTCAAGAAGTCGTGTGCGGGTGCGGTTATTGTTGATAAGCAGGTCGAGGGTTTTGATAGGCCGCAGTTGATTGTTAAAAATGTGAATGCGGCGTTAATCCAGGCTTTGAATATCTTTGCACCCAAACTGAAACCGCCGGCGCAGGGTATTGACCCGAGTGCTAAAATCGGGCAAAATGTCAGGATAGATAAAAGTGCTGCCATCGGTGCAGGTGCGGTTATTGAGGATGCGGTCGAAATTGGTGAAAACACAATTATTGGAAGCGGCTGCAAAATTGGCCAGAATTCGACCGTAGGCAAAAACTGCCGACTCGATAGCAATATCGTCATTTATCATAACTGCTCTATCGGCAACAATTGTATTATTCAGGCGAACACCACAATTGGCTCGACCGGTTTTGGTTATGCTTTTATTGATGGCAACCACAAACTCATCCCGCATAACGGCGGAGTGATAATCGAGGACTTTGTCGAGATAGGGGCTAACTGCTGCGTTGACAGAGCCAAATTCGAAAATACGGTAATTGGGGCCGGAACAAAAATAGACAACCTGGTGCAAATTGCGCATAACGTAGTGATTGGCAAATGCTGCCTGATAGTTGCCCAGGTCGGTATTTCTGGCAGCTGCAAAATAGGTGATGGCGTTGTCCTCGGTGGGCAGGTTGGCCTGGCAGATAATATTGAGTTAAAAGACGGCGTGATGGTCGCTGCCCAATCCGGCGTTGGCAGCGATACTCCCGCTGGTAAGCAATTGCTTGGGTCACCGGCGATTGAAAGAAAACAGGCGTGGCGAATAATCAGCTTGACAATGCGATTACCGAAAATTGCTGAACAATTAAAACAGCTAACAAAGAGGCTGGATAAACTTGAGGCTGCAAAAGACGATAAAAAGTGAAGGCAAGATTACCGGCAAGGGTATGTTCGCAGGTAAAGATGCAAAAGTTGTTTTTCGCCCTGCTCCTGCCGATGCCGGGATAGTTTTTGTGCGAATCGATACCACCGAGCCTGTGCGTATTAGTGCCGTTGCACCGAGTCTTGCAGAGCGTAGCCGACGCACCACGATAAGGAGGGGTCCTGTCAGCATAGAAACCATCGAGCATTGTATGGCAGCATTGAGCGCAATGGAGATTGATAATGTGTTTATAGAGGTTGACGGCCCTGAGATGCCGGCTCCGGATTGCAGCAGCGCCGAGTATTTCAAGATCCTCAAGCACATCGGGTCGGTTGAGCAGGATGTTAAGCGAAAAGAATTTATTATTAGAGAGCCTATCAGTATTACCGCTGGTGACACTGCGATATATGCCTTGCCATACTCTGAGGATGGTTTGAGTATTACTTATGACTTAGATTATGGTGGGCACACCGGTATCGGCAGGCAGATTTTTAGCTGTCAGGTGACTACCGAGAGTTTTGAAAAGCAGCTTGCACCGGCCCGAACATTTCTGCTCGAAGCTGAGGCCAAACAATTCCAGGCCCGCGGAATAGGCACGCACCTAAGCTCACGTGACATCCTTGTTATAAATTCGGATGGCCCCATTAAAAACAGCTTCAGGTTCCCAAATGAGTGTGTCAGGCATAAGATTGTCGATTTAATTGGCGACCTTGCGCTTGTGGGGCGACCCGTCAGAGGCAGGATTGTCGCCTATAAAAGCGGCCACGCGCTCAATCAGGAGCTCGCCAGAAAATTATATGAACAGGCTCAGCAGGAAGAGCGTATCCGCAAATTCGGCACAGATGCGATACTTGATATTCGTCAGATTGCCAAGGTTCTACCTCACCGTTATCCATTTTTGCTGGTTGATAGAATAATCGAGATTGAAGGCGATGCGCGGATAAAGGGGATAAAGAATGTCACCTTTAATGAGCATTTCTTTCAGGGACATTTCCCCGGTATGCCTATTATGCCTGGCGTTCTTGTAGTCGAGGCGATGGCGCAGGTGTCGGGGCTATTGTTCGCTCAGAGATTGGAGCACACCGGTAAACTGGCAGTGCTATTAAGTATGGATGATGTAAAACTTCGCAGGGCCGTTGTGCCCGGCGACCAGCTTATCCTTACCGCTGAGACGGTCAGGGTCGGCAAAAAAACAGCACAGTGCCGGTGCAAAGCAATGGTCGGCGAAAGGGTGGTCGCTGAAGCTCAAATCAGATTTATGCTTGTTGACGACCAGGCACTTATACGACCGGATATTTAGGATTACAGCCCCGCACCAATCCCTCGACTCCGCTCGGGATGGTGAGCCTGTCGAACCATTTGGTGCGGGGTTTTTAGTGATTATGTAGATTGTAGAAGGGTTAAAATGGCTGCCATACATCCCAGTGCAGTAATTAGTAAAAATGCGAACTTGGCCACAGATGTTATAATTGGGCCTAATTGCGTTATTGGAGATGGCGTTTCCATCGACTCCGGCAGTGTTCTCTACGCCAATGTGGTTATTGATGGAAATATCAAGATTGGCAAGAACAACCAATTTTTCCCTAATTGTGTGATTGGGTGCAGGCCGCAGGTGCTTTCCTTATCGCCGAATACCAAAATCGGCGGGCTTGTAATAGGTGACGGCAATACCTTCCGTGAATACGTTACAATCCATCCGAGTATGCATCCAGAAGAGCAGACCAGAATAGGAAATGAAAATCTCATTATGGTTAGTTCCCACGTCGGGCACGATTGCCTGCTCGAAGATAAAATTGTTATGAGCAACTGTGTGCACATAGGCGGACATTGCAGGGTAGAGACGGGAGTCTGGATTAGCGGGCTTGTCGGACTGCATCAGTTTGTCACTGTGGGTAAGTGGTCATACGCCGCAGGATTTGCCGGTATTAACAGGGATATCCCGCCGTTTCTCATTGTCAGCGGACATTATCCACCAAGGATTCGGGGCGTTAATAAGCGAGGTTTACAGCGCGCCGGTTTTACGGACGAGCAGCAGCAGCGTATATTCGAGGCATATAGAAAGCTTTATCGACAGCGCGGCACATTACTGGAGAATGCAAAAGCCCTGGCACAGACAGACAATCTCGATGAAAATATCAGAGCGATGATTGATGCGATAACCAAAAGCAGTCAGCATCAATTCGGCAGATACATGGAGACATTCAGAAAACATTGACCTCGATACTCGATGCTGGATGCTGGATACTCGATACCCGACGAGAATCGAGAATACTATGAACTACGAAGGACAAAATAAGATACGCACTGCGGTTGTAGGCGCAGGCAAGATGGGCGCGATTCATGCCAAGGTCTATAGCCAGTTGCCCCAAAGCCAGCTTATTGCCATAGTCGATATAATTGGCGAAAAGGCACAGCGTCTCGCTGATGAGTTTAATTGTCAGGCCGTAACATCATACGCTGATATCATAGAGGCGGTCGATGCCGTAACAATAGCGACTCCGACGGTAACACACCTGGAGCTGGCTAAAATCTTTATCGAGAAAAATATCGCTGTTCTGATTGAAAAACCTCTCGCGGCAAATGCTCGAGAGGGAAAAGAGATTGTAAATCTGGCAAGAAAAAGTAAAAGCGTCGTGGCGGTAGGGCATTCCGAGCGGTGCAACCCGGTGGTTGTGGCAATGAAACGGCTCAACATCGAGCCGAAATTTATTGAGGCCAACCGCATAAGTCCATATCCATTCCGCTCGACCGATGTCGGTGTTGTGCTGGATGTAATGATTCATGATATCGATATTATTCTGTCTCTGGCGGCAAGCAAAGTTAAGAAGGTTGATGCAGTAGGTCTCGGCGTCGTTGACGACAAAGAAGATATCTGCAACGCCAGGATTATTTTTGAGAATGGCTGCATCGCAAATATCACCGCCTCCAGATTAGCACTTAAAACCGAACGAAAGGTCAGAGTGTTCAGCCGGCAGGGATATTTGAGTGTGGATTATCTTAACAAAAACGCCATCTTCATTAAGCGCGACCCGAATATCGATGTCGTCAACTGGATAAAAGAGCATAGGGGTAAGGGCGATGTTGACGCTACATCGGTAAACTGGCCGGGCTTGTTACATATCGAGCAGCTCCAGATAGATGATAAGGAACCTATACGCTTGGAGCAGGAGGCATTTCTGCGGGCAGTCGCTAATAGCTCCTTTGCTCCCCAAGTAAGCGCCGAAGAGGGATTAGCTGCTCTGCAGTGTGCCGAAAGAATCCTCAAATCTCTTAGAAAACATAAGTGGGATTAGCTCGGCGGTTACCATTTAGTAACCCCGATACATCGGGTCTGTCCACCGGACGCTAAAGATAAACGCTGTGGAGGAAAGACCGAAATTGCTGAAGATAAGTTTTTACCTGAAGTGGATTGTCATCTTTGCTTTTGCCGGCGCCATTGGCTGCACCTCAACTAATACTATCCCAAAAGCTGGTTACATACAGGGTGATGTGGTAAGCTATTCTTATGTGCCCATTCGCACCTTCAGTCCCCAGGAAGGGACAGGTATCCTGCCGTATCTATTTGAATACAATTTGATGATGCACCAGGATGGGACACCGCTTGAGCATTTTCACAAAGAGAACGTTCGCCGTATCGACATTGCCAGCCGGTGGTCAACTGCCATAATGCTCTATCCGAGGCACGCCGAATATCGCGATGAAATTATAAACCTGATGCTTCGCGCATTTCGCCACAGGCAGCTAATAATATTAGCCAACTATTACGACCGACAGAACAATGATGGCGGCCCATACAACAACGTCAAGAACATCTTCGAAAAACTCTGGGCCAGCCGCGATAATGTTCTGGTCAGTCCCGAAGGCGACCGGGCAACTGGCCGGCAGCTCATCAACAACACCCTGGCCGTCAAGTGCGGTGATGAAGGTGAAGCCGGCCTCGGAACGGCAGGTCTCGAAAAACTCTACTCTGAATTCGACCGTATCATCCGCCTGCGCCAAATCGATGGCGAGCAGCCCTTTCGGCACATCAAGGCCTGGTATAATATGATTGGCTACGCGGCCCTGGACTACAATGGAGCATACGCCGCCACCCAGGAAGATGTGGACAAGCACGGCAGGGTCAAGCTGCCGCCGAACACCCAGTGCATCGGCGTGGACGTCTATCATTATTGGGGCCATAAGTGGAGTCCGTTCGACCCGGCTGACCTATCCATTCCGCGCGAGAAAGTCCGTGCCCATTCGCACGAGTGGCAGCGGCTGCGGACCCGCTATTATCCCCAGGGACTCAATGTCCGCGTCTGCCGAAACAGCCACGACCCGAATACCTGGGTGCCTGAATGCTGGAATGATACCCACGCTTTAATGAACGCAATCGAATTGGCCGGTGCCAAGAACGCTATGATGTGGTATATAGGCGTCTGTGGCCAGCTCGGCGGCACCCCCGACTGCGAACCGCTAACCTATACAACTCCCATCGAAACTATGGAGGCCTACTACGAAGAGCTAAAAGCCGGGCCCTGGGTCGCTCTGTCCTGGTGGGTCTTCGGCAGTTGGAGCAAAACCTGCCACGGCGGCCTGGAATATTACGACAGAACCTTGTTGCATTACACCCCACAGCATCCTGAAGGCATACCTTACTCACAGGAAATGCTCGATTACTGGCACGACCAGTATATCGCCTTCAAAATGCGAATTTTCAACGATGTCGTTTACAACCAATTTGGCCATCTCAACGACCACCCTCCATAGACAAGCAGCGCAACCGCAACCGTTTGACGATTTCCTCGTCTGTCGGTTGCGATGCTCGTTTTGTCTGTGCTATGACATCTTGGCCGGTCCCTTACATGCTATATTTTAGTTCGCTTACGATTTTGTGCGCTAGCCGGGTCGGCTCAGGTATGCGGTATTTTGTTGTGTTCGCAAGGGTGATTTCTATCGCATCTTGTAGAAGGCATTTGTTGCCTACCGAGACGTAAACCGGCTCGACGTTGCTGCGGGTTCGTATGGCCGCGCCGATAACCTCCGGTGTAAGCCGTCCCTCACGGGACTGCTTGTCTTTCAATAAACTATAAGCACCCTTTTCCATCGCCAGCTCATCAAAAGTGCCGACAAGCAAACTTTTTGCGCAGCCGATTGTTGGCTTGTCAAACAGCAGGCCAAGATGCGATGCGATGCCGAATCGGCGGGGATGTGCAATGCCCTGCCCATCAATGAGAAATACATCCGGCTCACTTATGAGTTTTTCGACAGCAGCAAGACAGGCAGGGGATTCCCGGAAGGAAAGCAGACCGGGGATGTATGGAAAGCTTATCTTTTCAACCGCATCTGCAGTTTCAATAATCTCGAAAATGCTTTCTTTGGAATCGCCCCAAAGACTCTTTTCCATTGTTTGTTTCCTCAGAACAACAGCAACAGCAATAATCCTGTGACCATCCTTGCTTAAAGCGCAGTCAAGGCCGGCTATGATTTTCGGCCGGGTCTTTAGTGCAATCTGCTGCACCTTTTCTCTGAGTCTTTGCTGCAAAGCTATCGCCTCTGCAGGCGAAAGGTTCCAGTTGTGTAGTTTTTTTGTTTGCATACTTTTCCTTGATGCTGGATGCTCGACTTTTTGACGACCCTGCACCATACGGTGCGGGACGAGCTATGACAAAAATATTTTATCTTTTTGTGCCTTTCTGTTACAATTATTAGTTTGGGTTATTACCAAATTTTTGTGGGCGCATTACTTCTTATACCAAAAAGATATTATGACGCAGGGAATAGAAAAAGTAATAAAAATTACAGGGGCGGCTGAGCACAACCTCAAGAATATCAGTCTGAGCATTCCGCGCGATAAGATAGTTGTGATTACCGGCATAAGCGGCTCGGGGAAAAGCTCTCTTGCCTTCGATACAATTTACGCCGAGGGCAGGAGAAAGTATGTCGAATCGCTCAGCGCTTATGCCCGCCAGTTCCTTGAGCAGATGCAAAAACCGGCAGTCGCCGACATCACCGGGCTGCCTCCTACTATTGCCATTGAGCAGCGAAGCGCCAGCAGCAATCCCCGCTCGACAGTAGCGACGACCACCGAAATATATGATTATTTCAGGGTGCTTTTTGCCCGCGCAGGCACTCCCCATTGCTGGGTATGTGGCAGAGAGATTACAAGTCAGCATTCTTCACAGATAGTAGAGTCTATTCTCGCTCGTCCGCAGGGCACCAAAATCCAGATTTGCGCTCCCCTTGTTAGGGGCAAAAAGGGAGAGCACAAAGACACTCTCGCTGGTATTCAGCGTGAGGGTTTTGTCCGTGTCCGTGTCGATGGGAATGTTTACGATATCCGCGATGTCCCTATTCTGGATAAAAACAAAAAGCACGACATCGCAGCGGTTGTTGACCGCCTTGTAATCAACGATGCAGTTCGCGTTCGCCTGGCCGATTCGGTCGAAACAGCACTAAAACTTGCCGACGGGATAATCCTGGTGTTGGCACAGGCGCCCGCTACTAATCCGACAGGCAGCACAGATGGCAGATGGACGCAGACAATCTATAGCGAAAAGTTTGCCTGTCCCCAGCATCCGCGGGCATCGCTGGAGGAACTGTCGCCCCGGCTTTTCAGCTTTAATAGTCCTTATGGCGCCTGCCCGAGCTGCGACGGCCTCGGGACAATTCTGGAGTTCGACCCCGACCTGATTGTGCCGGATAAAAGCATCTCTCTTGAAAACGGCGCTATCGATGCCTGGCGCAAGGGCGGTAAAAGAATGAATATATTCTACAACCGGCTCATCAAAAGCTTCTGCAGGAATATGGACACCAGTAAATCCGCACCGTTTGAGCGAATACCAAAGGAGTATGTAAGGATTCTGATGAATGGCACAACCACCGCTGACGAGCAACAATATGGCTTCTGGTTCGAGGGAGTTATACCAAATCTTACCCGCCGCTGGGAGAACACTACCAGCGAATATGTCAAGACCAGATTGCATAGCTACCTATCGGAGCAGCCCTGCCGAAGCTGCCAGGGCACGCGGCTTCGGCCCGAGGCTATCGCCGTTACTGTCGGAGACAAAAACATCCACCACCTTACCTCGTTAAGCATAGAGAAGGCGCAGGAATTTTTCGACAATTTGCGACTGGATGAGGAAAAGTCGCTGATTGCTGCCCAGGTATTGAAGGAGATAAAGGCCCGCCTCCAGTTTATGGTCGATGTGGGACTGGGGTATTTGACTTTGAACCGGATGAGCAGCACCCTCGCCGGCGGCGAAGCCCAGCGAATCCGCCTCGCAACACAGGTCGGCAGCGGCCTGGTCGGCGTCTGTTATGTGCTTGATGAGCCGACAATTGGTCTGCACAAGCGTGACAACGAGCGATTACTGGGAATCTTACGCCGCCTCAGCCGGCTCGGCAACACCGTCATAGTGGTCGAGCACGATGAGGATATTATCAAAAGTGCAGACCATATTATTGACATCGGCCCCGCAGCCGGCGCACAAGGCGGAGAGGTTGTTGTCCAGGGAACCTTCAATGACATTATCAGGTGCGAAAAATCGCTGACGGGTGACTACTTGAGCGGCAGAAAGAAAATTGCCCTGCCGCTGCGAAGAAGAAAATACAACCTGAGAAGGTGCATCGAGGTAAAAGCTGCTGCCGAAAATAATCTAAAAGATATCGACGTCAGATTCCCTCTGGGCGTCTTTACCTGTGTCACCGGTGTTTCCGGTTCCGGCAAAAGTTCGCTCGTCAATCAGATTTTGTTAAGAGCGCTTCGACGCAGATTGTATGGCTCGCGCGAAAAACCGGGCAATCACAAAGCAATCCTCGGCGCCTCTCAAATTGATAAGGTCATAGAAATTGACCAGTCGCCTATCGGAAAAACCCCGCGTAGTAATCCCGCGACATACACAGGCGTTTTCGACCTGATAAGAAAATTATTTAGTATGACACGTGAGGCCAAGATTCGCGGCTATAAACCCGGGCGATTTAGCTTCAACGTCAGAGGCGGCCGCTGCGAATACTGCAAAGGGGAAGGCACCAAAAAAATAGAGATGCACTTTTTGCCCGATGTCTATGTAACCTGCCAGAGCTGCAAAGGCACTCGATACAATCCGGAGACCCTTCAAGTTACCTACAAAGGCAAAAGTATCGCCGACGTGCTCGATATGAGAATCGAAGAGGCACTCCGTTTTTTCGAGAATTTCCCGACGATTATGCGAATTTTGCAGACGCTCAACGATGTCGGCATGGGCTATATGCAATTAGGCCAATCCTCAACCACGCTTTCCGGCGGCGAGGCCCAGCGAGTAAAGCTCTCGTCGGAATTAGGCAAGGCCGCAACCGGCCACACATTATACGTCCTCGATGAGCCAACCACGGGCCTGCATTTTGCCGACATTCATAACCTCTTAAATGTTCTGCAGCGATTGTGCGATATGGGTAACACCGTCGTGGTAATAGAGCATAATCTTGATGTTATTAAAATGGCTGACTATATAATAGACCTCGGCCCTGAAGGCGGCGATGCCGGCGGCAAAGTCGTCTTTGCAGGTTCGCCCGAAGAAATTATTCAAAATAAACATAGCTATACGGCAGCTTATCTGAAAGCTAAATTGCAGTCTGCATAATACGGAGAAACCAGGATATTCAGAACGTAGCACTCAAAACTAAAGACTCAAAATGGCAGTTTCGCCTAAGAAGCCTCGAAGATTTAAGGCAGTTGGCCGGCCAGCTTGGTGTCGTTATCGACGCAATCGAGGACGTCTCTATTCTGACCCAGCCGGTGCAGCTTGGCCCGCCTCTGGCACTGGTTATACCCAATTCGCTGGCAGTTCATCCTATGGAGGGCTGCGATGGCGATGCCGAAGGTCGGCCGGGAAAGCTTACCTTCAGACGATTTGAAAGATTCACAGCGGGCGGCGCAGGCCTAATCTGGGCCGAAGCTACGGCTATCGTTCCTGAAGGCAGGGCTAATCCGAGGCAACTGTGGCTTAATGAAAATAGTAAAGACAGCTTTGCTGCACTTATCAAACGGGCGCGAGAAAAGGCAAAAGAAAGTTTTGGTCCGAACCACAGACCAATTATCGTAGCACAACTGACCCACTCAGGCAGGTATAGCAAGCCTGGTGCTATTGCAAATCCCTTAATTGCTCAGCGTGACCCTTACCGGGATGCTTTGGTTCCCCAGCAAGAGCCAGACATAGGTGCAAAAAGTAAAATCCCCGCCTATTGGCCTGTCGTAACCGACCATTATCTTGACCAATTGCAGGATGCCTACTTTAAGGCGGCCAGGCTTGCCTTAGAGGTCGGCTTTGATGCTATCGATATAAAATCCTGTCACGGGTATCTAATTAACGAGCTTTTTGCCTGCCGTAATCGGCCCGGCAAATACGGCGGCTCTTTCGAGAACCGAACCAGATTTTTCCTCGAAGTGATTGACAAAATCCACAAAGAGCTTGGCCCCGATGCGCCAATCTTTACCCGCCTCGGCGTTTATGATGCGATTCCGTATCCATTCGGCTGGGCTGTTGACAAAGATGACTATACTAAGCCGGATTTGACAGAGCCTAAGAGACTAATCAGCCTTTTGCAAAAGCGAGGCATCAAGCTAATTAACATCACCATAGCAAATCCTTATTACAACCCGCACATCGGCAGACCCTTCAATGAGCCGATAGTCGGCGGATACGCTGAGCCCGAGCACCCGCTTGTCGGTGTGGTTAGACTGATTAGCTTAACAGGCGAAATTCAAAAAGAATTTCCGGATATCGCAATTGTCAGCACCGGCTATAGTTGGCTAAGAACGCTTTTTGCCAACGTGGCGGCGGCAAGCAAAGCAAAAGGTCTGACAACGTTAATCGGTGTAGGCCGAATGGCTTTCGCTTACCCGGATTTTGCCAGAGACATTATCACTAAAGGCCGCCTCGACCCTCACAAAGTCTGCGTCGCCTGCAGCGCCTGCACACAAATAATGCGGGACGGCGGAATGACAGGCTGCGTTGTGCGTGATAATAAAGTCTATGGGCCAATATTTAAGCGCGGAAGAGCCGGCGATAGAGACAATCTGGTGCGGTTAGCATCCAACTGCCGCAACTGCCAGGAACCCACCTGTCAATTGGCCTGTCCTGCTGGCGTTGACATACCTAAATTTATCAGTCTATTCCTGGATGGCGATGACCAGGCGGCTTACCAGGTCCTAAGAAGTGCCAACATATTTGCCGAGGTTTGTGCCTGGCTGTGCCCGGTAGAGCATCAATGCCAGGGCAACTGCTTGCAGCACTTTATCGGCGATGGGCCGCTTCATATTGCTGATATTCAAAAGTATCTGGCACATAAGGCCAACCAAAATGGCTGGTCGAAATTGCAAATACCCGATAAAGCCACCGGCAAAAACGTCTCAATAATAGGCGCCGGCCCTGCAGGTCTTGCCTGCGCGGCAAAGTTGCTTGAGGCCGGCCATACCATAACAATCTTTGATAAAAATACCGAATTTGGCGGTTTGGTAGAATCAGCAATCCCGCCTGACAGACAAGGTGATTCACTAAAAATTGAAATTAAAGCTATATTTTCAGATGTCCCCAAAGACAGAATGATTCTGCATCTCGGCACAGAATTGAACTCCGATTTTAATCTGGATACTATTATGGAGAATGGATTCAACGCCGTCTTTATTGGTCTGGGCCTGTCGGAATCAGTCGGCGCCGGTGAAAAAGATGAGCCAATAGAAGACCTGTGGAATGCAATGGATTTTCTTGCTGCTGCCAGGCTGCCCGGTAAATTAGAGCTTACAGGTAGGTCCGTTGCTGTGATAGGCGGCGGAAATACCGCTATGGATGTAGCCATTACTGCCAAGCAGCTCGATGCCAAAGATGTTTATGTCATATATCGACGTTCCTTTGTAGAAATGCCGGCCTGGTCGGTCGAGCGTGAGCGGGCAATAAATGAGGGCGTGCATTTTTTGATATTGACCGATGTCCTCAAGTTCACCCCCGACAAAAACATTCGGGGGGGCAAATTGTCTTCTATCACGGTTTGCCCGACTAAGCTGGGTGAGCCGGATAAATCCGGCCGGCGAAAACCAGAGCCGTTAAAGTCAAGTGCCTACCAGCTCCCGATGGATATTGTAGTTGAGGCGATAGGCCAGAAAGTGCCAAAAGATATTAATAAAATTCTTCCAGGCGTGGAATTTATTCCGCTTGGGGACGCCTTACGGCGAGACGGCCTTATTAAAACAGAATCGGACTCATCAAGAACTTCCAGGCCGGGTGTTTTTGCCGGCGGCGACCTGGTTAGAGGCACATCCACAGTCGTTGCAGCCGTCGCAGATGGAATGAAAGCCGCAAAAGAAATAGACGAATTTCTCAAAAAAGGTAGAAAGGTTTGAAGATGGCAGGAAGGCCTGTTGCAATCGTTACCGGCGCAAGTCGCGGCATCGGAAAGGCAATTGCAATTGAACTTGCGACACTGAGTTTCGATTTGGTCCTCAATCGCGCCCAGCAGTCGCCACCGCAAACGAAAAAAGATGTCGAATCGCTCGGTGCGTGCTGCGAATTTGTCCCTGGTGACATTGGCCTCGCACAGAACCGCAGGCTCCTTGTCGATACAGCAAAAAATAAATTCGGCAGGTGCGATTTGCTTGTAAATAACGCCGGCGTCGCCCCTCTAAAAAGAATGGACATTCTCGAAGCAACCGAAGAGAGCTTCGATAGAGTTCTCGGCATAAACCTTAAAGGCCCGTATTTTCTAACCCAGCTTGTCGCCAACTGGATGATAGAGCAGAAAAAACAAAAACCGGAGCGCAACTTTCGCATTGTAAATATCGGCTCAATCTCTTCATATACAAGCTCGCCCTCTCGCGGCGAATACTGTATAAGCAAAGCCGGCGTATCTATGATGACAAAGCTTTATGCCGACCGGCTCGCCGAATATAATATCGGAGTGTTTGAAATCAGCCCCGGCATTATCGAGACCGATATGACCAGCGCCGTCAAAGATAAATACGACAAGCTTGTTGCAGAGGGACTGACGCCCATCCGCCGATGGGGCAGACCCGAAGATGTTGCAAAGGCAGTAGGAGCAATCGCCGAAGGAAGGCTCGATTTCTCAACCGGCCAGGTAATAAACGTCGATGGGGGATTCCACCTCAGAAGACTTTAGGGAAGGCCAGTGAACCACGTGGGGTTCACGGCCATAAACCCAACGTGGTTTATGGGGCGTAAAATGGATATCAAAATCCACAGGATGACTTACGTCAGCACAATCACCACACTGATTAGGGATGGATTTATTCTGGTCTTCAATCAGGATAAGCTCGATATCGTCAAAACTGCCGAGGCACTTGTTTCGGCAGGCGTCAACAATATGGAAGTAACCTGCCGGATAAAAAAACCTCTGGAGAAAATCGCCCGGCTCCGTAAAGACCTTCCTGATTTTGTCGCAGGCGCCGCAAGTTTGATTGATTGGCCCGGAATGCTTAATGTCTTCAACAGGATATATCCCGATGACCAATTGCCCACGCTACAACAGGCTGTCGATGCGGGTGCTTGCTATCTTGTTTCACCGGTAAATTTCAGCGACGCCAGTTTCAAAAAATTTGCCGGCAAAATCCCGATGATACCCGGCTGCGGCACCGCCACCGAGATTGTCAGCCAGTTCTCTAAAGGAGCGAACCTCTGCAAGGTATTTCCAGCAAAAGAACTTGGCGGCCCGGCATTCATTTCGGCAATCGACCCCGCCATTCACAAAACTATCAGTCTGGTGCCCACAGGCGGAACAAATGCTGCCAACATCCCCGAATATATTGATGCAGGTGTTCTGGTGCTGGGCGGTTCATTCAGTATGATTGAAAATGCTACAATGAAAAAAATTGTCGATGAGCAGGATTATGCTCTCTTGTCGAAAGAGCTGGCTGCTATAAGGGGGCTAATAGATAAAGTGCGGGCACAAAAATATCCCAATATCGATTTTACAACTGCCTCGCTTGAAGAAATAAGTAAAGCCACCGGCAGAAATTTCAACGTTAAATAGAAGTGATAGAGGTTTGAGATTCAAATTTTCAACAACGAACCGCGAGTAAATTTGTGGAAACAAAACAGATAGCCAATCTAACCGTTCGTTACGACACCGTAATTGTCGGCTCAGGTGCGGCGGGAATGAACTGCGCAGTCCACTTATACGAATTTATGAGCCAAAAAGGCATCAAGAACCCCCAGGAAAAAATTGCTGTTGTAACTGCCGGGTTGGGTCTGGGTGCATCGCGTATGAGCGGCTCCGATAAGCAGACCTACTATAAAATCGGCACAAGTCCCGAGTGGAGCGATAGCGCCGAAGAATTTGCAAAAACCTTAACGGCTGCCGGCTGCTGTAATGGCGACCTGGCTCTTGCTGAAGCAGTTGGCAGCTTGCGTGAGTTCTACCACCTTGTCCAGGCGGGGGTCCCATTCCCAACAGATTCTATGGGTACCTTTCTCGGATACAAGACCGACAACGACCCATTTGAGCGTGCCACGTCTGCTGGCCCAAAAACCAGCAAGTTTATGGCTGAGTGCCTACAGAAACAACTTGAGCGCTATGGAATAACAATATATGACAATCAGGAGGTCGGCCATTTACTTACAGTCGGCGCTGGAGAGTCCAAACGCATTGCTGGTGTTGTCACCATAGATAAAAGGGCACTTAACGAATCGAGCTATGCGATAAATGTATTTTTTGCCGCAAATATTGTGCTTGCCACCGGTGGCCCCGGTGAGATCTACAAGGCCAGCGTCTATCCGAAGGGACAGGTCGGCATCCACGGCCTCGCATTTAAGGCAGGTTTAATCGGCGAAAATCTGACAGAATCACAGTTCGGCCTTGCAAGTATTAAGTTTCGCTGGAATTCTAGCGGCTCATATATGCAGGCAATACCGCGCATATTCAGCAAAGACGAAAATGGCAAGAAAGAGCAGGAATTTCTGACAGACTTTTTCCCCACAATGGGCCAAATGGCAACAAATATCTTTCTTAAGGGTTATCAGTGGCCTTTTGACCCGCAGCACATTGAGAACCAGCAATCCTCACTTATTGATATCCTGGTATTTAGTGAGACGAAAAAGGGCAGACGCGTCTTTCTGGATTTTCGGCGTAATCCTATCGCTGGTCATTCGATGAAAGCATTTTGCCTCGATGACCTTGAGCCGCAGGCTCATCAGTATCTGAAAAAAGCAAGTGCACTTCAAAATACACCCATCGAACGGCTTTTTGCTATGAATCCATTAGCCATCGAGGTTTATAAGGAGAATGGCATCGATTTATATTCTGAGCCGCTCGAAATTGCCGTTTGTGCCCAGCATAATAACGGGGGCTTTGCCGTCGATAAATGGTGGCAGTCTAATATACCTCACACCTTTGTAATCGGCGAAATGGCCGGAACTCACGGCGTCAAAAGGCCGGGCGGCTCCGCCCTCAATGCTGGCCAGGTCGGCGGCCTGCGTGCCGCCCAATATATCGTCAACGTCTATGGCCTTACTTCGCCCGCCGAAGCGGGCTACGCGAAGGCGGGCCATTCGCCTGATGCCTTACCAGATTACTTGGATAATCAGGTAGAAATCGAACAGCAACTCGGTCAGTTTGTTGCCAGACTGGAGAGTTATAAAGGCTCAACCGGCTTTGTGCCCGAAGATGTAATAGAACAGATTCAGACTCGAATGACCGCTTCAGCCGCTCATATAAGAGAACTAAATGATGCCGGCAGCGCCTTGAAGGAGGCCGTCCAGCTTTACAGCAATATACAAAAACAAGGATTCAAACTTCTCAAGCCTGGCGACATCATAAAGGCGATACAGGCAGAGCATCTGGCCCTGGCCAGCGTCGCGTATCTTAAAGCAATTGTCGAATTACTAAAGCTCGGCGGCGGCTCAAGAGGCTCATATCTTGTGCTCTCTGACAATGACGTTCAGATACATCCTGATATTGTCAACAAAACGACTGGCAAATCCCTTCGGTTCAAGCCGGAGAATAAGGAGCTTCGAAATTCTATATTGCAAATTGAGTATGACCAGGCTGACTCCGACTTGTTTCGCTGTAAGACCGTCAAGGTTCGGCCGATACCTGCCGACAGGAAAGCGTTTGAGCCGGCCTGGCAGGATTACCGGGAAGGGAAAATTTACTCGTAATTCGATATTCGATGCTCGATTCCGGACGAGTATCGAGTATCCAGCATCGAGTATCAATGTGTAGTTCTATGATTGTTCAGGCACTTAAATGGATTGGCGGCATTGATGGCTTTTTAGAGTTTGTGGACCAGCGGCAATTACCCAACAGGTTTGTAAAATTGAAGTGCCGCAATGTCAAACAACTGCACAAAGCCATAAAGACTCTTTCTGTCCGCGGCGCCCCCGCGATAGGAGTAGCGGCTGCTTACGGCCTGGTTTTGGTGCTACAATGCCGTCAGGCATCCCCCAGCGGAAAGTTAGGCGATAGTAGTAGTTTGGAAAAGGCGCTTAAGGTTCTGGATAGCTCTGCCGAATATCTGGCATCATCGCGGCCGACAGCAGTTAATTTGTTCTGGGCGATGGAGCGAGTCCGCCGAATCGCCGAAACAATGCCCCCGACAGAAACATTCGGGGGGACCCTAAAACAATTGCGCAAAGTTGTTTTGGCTGAGGCGAACACTATCTATAAAGAAGATGTGGGTATGTGTTGGCGAATAGGCCAGAATGGACAAAGGTTTATTAAAAACGGCTTCGGCGTTCTGACTCATTGCAACGCTGGTGCCCTTGCCACTGCAGGCCAGGGAACGGCTTTGTCGATAATTTTTGAGGCACATAAAAGAGGAAAGAAATTCAAGGTTTACGCAGATGAGACCCGCCCCTTGCTTCAAGGCGCCCGTCTGACCGCCTGGGAGCTTAAACAGGCCGGCATCGATGTAACCGTTATCTGTGATAATATGGCCGGCTGGCTGATGAAACAGGGCAAAATAAATGCCGTCATAACAGGCGCAGACCGAATCGCAGCGAATGGTGACGTGGCAAATAAAATCGGCACCTATAGTCTGAGCATTCTGGCCGGAAAACACGGTATCCCGTTTTACGTTGCTGCGCCATCAAGCACTTATGATTTGACCATAAAAAGTGGGGCCGAAATACCTATCGAACAAAGACCGGCCGAAGAGATAGCCTGCCGCTGGGGTTCAAACAAGAGGATTGTGCCGATAGGCGTCGATGTGTATAATCCAGCTTTTGATGTTACAGAAGCGCAAAATGTCACCGCCTTTATTACCGAGAAAGGGGTCATCGAAAGCCCCAATGCCAGAAAGATTGCTGCACATCTTGGAGGTTCCGCCAAAGACCCCCCGGCTATGAACAATGAACTATAAACTATGAACTAAAAGATGCAAGATGACGGAGATAAACAACCAAATCGAACAATCCACTCAAACGACTCGTGGCCAATTACCAGATGAAAAAGCGTTGCTTCGCTGGCGCAGGCGCAATGCGTATTATTACGGCTGGCTGGATAGAATCTACAAATTTGCGGTTCGCCCTAACAGTCGAGTCCTGCACGTTGGATGTGACTGTGGCGACCTGCTGGCGGCGGTCGAACCTTGTTACGGCGTCGGTATTGATGCAGACCCCGATGCTATTGCACTTGCACAAAAGCGTTTCCCGCACCTGAAATTCTACACGATGGACCCTCACGAATTGCAGCCCAATGAAAAGTTCGATTACATTCTTATTTGCAATTCGCTGGGAAGGTGGCGCGACATCCAGCAGGTGCTCGATCGCATTCGGCCATTAACAATGGACAGCACACGGGTTGTAATAACATATTACAACTATCTCTGGGAATTCATCCTGCGGCTGGGCTCACATATCTGGATTCGTCGGCCATACCCATATCAGAACTGGCTTCCGCCAGAAGATATTGTAAATTTGCTTAGATTGACGGACTTCGATGTTATTCGAACCGCATCTTATCTGATATTGCCTAAGCGTATTCCTCCGCTGACGGCTTTTTGCAACTACTTTCTTTCCCTGCTGCCGTTCTTTCGGTTCTTTAACCTGGTGAATCTGGTCGTAGCTCGCCCGATGCCTTCTGTGGTGCGGGATGAGGATTTGTCGGTCTCGGTGATTGTGCCCTGCAGAAATGAGCGAGGTAATATCGAGGATGTGGTAAAGCGAATCCCGCAGATGGGACGTGAGACGGAGATAATCTTTGTTGATGGCGGAAGCAGCGATGGGACGGTCGAAGAAATAGAACGCCAGACAAAGCTCCGTCCAGAGCGCAAAATCCGTTTGGTCCATCAGGGCCAGGGTATAGGCAAAGGTGATGCTGTCCGAAAGGGTTTCGCTGCTGCAAAAGGGGATGTGCTGGTTATTCAGGATGCCGACCTGACCGCCCCCCCGGAGGATTTGCCTAAATTCTTTAGGGCTTTACGTGACGGCAAAGGCGAGTTTATAAACGGTTCGCGGCTTGTTTATCCAATGGCAAAACAGGCAATGCGGTTTCTAAATCTTCTGGCAAATAAGTTCTTCGGGGCACTGTTTAGCTGGCTTTTAGGCCAGAGATTCAGAGATACCCTCTGTGGCACAAAGATGATTCGCAAGAAAGACTACGAGCTTATAGAAACCGGCCGCCCATACTTTGGTGATTTTGACCCCTTCGGCGACTTCGACCTTATTTTCGGAGCGGTAAAACTCAATTTTAAAGTTGCCGAGGTGCCGGTTACATACCGCGCCAGAACATACGGCTCGACAAATATCAGCCGTTTCAAACACGGCTGGCTGCTGCTTAAAATGAGCTGGATTGCCTTTAAGAAAATCAAATGGCTTGGAAAAGTATCTCGGCTTAAGCACCAGAGGCAGTGATTTCTAAGGAGTTATTCTAAACGCTGGATAGTATCTTATATAATCCTTGCCAATTTCTATGGGTGAGGAGTTTATGAAACAACTTATCAATCGACTACCTATAACCCGGATTAAGATATTCTTTGGAGGGCTGCTCTATCGCATAGTGCATCTTGTGTGCCATGAAGATAAACGTATTATCGTCCGAAACGCAATTAAGTACGAAATTGACTTATCAGAAGGCATAGATTTATCCCTGTTTCTATTCGGGAAGTTTCAAAAGCACATCTTTCAAAATAGACGCTTAGAGCTGCCTGGGGATGCTGTTATCTTCGATGTAGGCGCAAATTTTGGGGCGATGACCTTGCAGTTTGCAAAGCTCGCTGGCCAAGGCTCAGTTTACGCGTTCGAGCCTACTTTTTATGCCTACTCTAAACTAAAGAGAAACCTGGAGCTAAATCCGCTCCTTGCGGAACGTATAGTTCCAATTCAAATCTTCGTGTCTTCAAGCTCGTCCGCTGAGCATCAGATTAAGGCTTACGCAAGCTGGAAAGTCGCAGGGACAGTGTCAGGTGCCAGACATCCAATTCACTCAGGAATACCGAAAGCGGCTGACGGAATAGGGGCAGTATCATTGGATGACTTCTGTGAGCAAAACCAAATTGCCAGATTAGATTTTATCAAAATAGATACTGACGGACACGAATTTGAGGTTTTAAGTGGGGCACAGAAAATCATTGGCAGGTTTAGACCTGCCATTATTTTTGAGGTCGGAATGTATATAATGGAAGAAAGTCATATCGATTTTTCGTTCTTTTTACAGTTTTTTAATCTTCTAAATTACTCTCTGTTCAACAGTAATAATCTTAAAGAAATAAAAGCTAATAATTACCGCAAGCACATCCCGTCGAAAGGGACCATTGACATTTTAGCACTGCCAACCCATTATGAAAGTAATTGAATGGCTCAAACTGCCTGAGGCAAGAGATATTAAAGACCTCGACGCTCCCTCTGCGACTTTAGTGCACAGGGGGATTATACAAAAAAAGCCCTTTTTAAAAAGGCTATATGTCGATTTTTACAAACAGTTTCAAGAAGCGATGCCGGACTATGAAAAGGAACTTCTTGTTGAAATCGGCAGCGGCGGCGGCTTTATTAAAGAGGTCATTGCCAATGTAATCACATCCGACATCCTAAAGCTGCCGAACGTGGATAAAGTCTTCTCCGCTCTCGATATGCCCCTTGAGGATGCAAGTATCGACGCTTTTTTTATGGTCGATGTCCTCCATCACATTACCGCTCCGAGGGCCTTTTTCAAAGAGGCTTTACGGTGCCTTAAAGTCGGCGGCAAAATCGTTATGATTGAGCCTGCAAATACCTGCTGGTCGAGATTCATTTATAAAAACTTTCATCACGAGCCTTTTGACACGCAGGCAGGTTGGGAGATGGCCGGAGGCAAGGAGCATCCGGTTTCACAAGGAAATGGCGCGCTACCGTGGATAATCTTTTCACGCGACAGAGCGCTTTTCGAGGAAGAGTTTCCGACCCTGCGAATCGTTAGAATTCGCAATCATACGCCGCTGCGCTATCTGCTCAGCGGCGGCCTAACATTACGCCAGCTTGTTCCATCGGTTACATATCCGGTAATTAAGGCGATAGAATATATATTATCCCCCGCAGATAACCTGCTGGGTATGTTTCAAACAATAGAACTGGAAAAGGTAAAACTTTAAGTAATTGCTGCTGATAAAGAGAAATGAGCCGCCAGCCGGTCAAGAAGCTCAAATCAAGACACAAAATGGCGATGCCGAAAATCGCCTCTGCTGAGACTGTCAGTCAGATAGATGCACAGGGGCAGGCTTTGCGCGAAAGATATTTTGAGTTTTTTCTGATGGCGCTGCTTTTGGCCTTTGGCACATATCAGTCGGTTCTGTATTTTGGATATAAGCTCGTCCCCAATCCGGATTTCCCTGCCTTTTTCAAGACAGGTCAAGAGCTTTTATCTTTCCGGATTCCTTCAAGTTTCAACCGGGCTCCGGTTCTTGGTATTCTTCAAGTCCTTCTCTCATACATAGTTGGCGGGCAGCACCCTAATCTGACTGCAGGGTGGCTGCTTAACGCAATTCTGCATCCGTTTAATGTGGTTTTGTTTTACCTGGTGGGCAAAAAAATCATCGGCAAAGCCGCCCTCTGGTTTGCCATCATCGCCATAATAAACTATTGGGTAATCTATCTGCTTACAGAACCTTTAGCGGAGACAACTTTGTTGTTCTTTATTCTACTTACGGTTTACTTCATCTTTAGGCGGTCAAACTACAGTTACCTTTTTGCATCGATAACAACGATGGTGCGATATGAAGGGGCGGCATTGATTCTGGCCGCTTTTGTAATGGATATGATTTGTCGTAAAAGCAGGCAAGAACGACTCCGGGCTTTTGCTTATTCAATTCTCGCAAGCGTTCCTCTGGGAATCTGGTTGGTTGGAAATTTCGCAAAGTGGGAGGGGGGTTCGTATTTACAACTTTTCGGTAAAGAATACTCAAAACTTTATGTTGAACCCGAAAAATACAGGACCGGTGTTATAAGACATCTCGGTGTGTTGTGGAGAACTGCATTTTATCCTTTGCTGTCACCATATCCGGGGGCAAGCGAAGAATCCATACAGATGCTGTGGAAGCTAAGTGAGCTCATCGCATTTGCCGGTTTTTTCTTCGGCTCAATCTACGGATTATGCAAACGGCGCTGGGAAATATTGGTCTTGTTGTTGTTCTTTGTTCCATATTTTGCAGTTCACACCAAATTTCCTTCTCCACTGCTGCGGTATCACATGCCTATCTTCTGGATAGCAATCTTATTATGCCTTTTCGGTTTGCAAAGCGCCTGGAAGCTTATCGACAGAGGCGGCCGAATGCCGAGGGCCCTTGTGGCCATATTGCAGGCTATAGTTGCGATAATATCCGCCGTATGGCTGGTCTCGCTTGTTTCCTACCTACCCAAAATATCTTCTGTCAGCCCCAGGTCGGTCTGGCTGCCTTACGTGGGGATGGCGCTGGCAGCAATTATTTTCGCTGTCCGGCTATACATCTACAAACTCAGATTTATCCTGCGCGAGCTTTCGATATTGGCGCTGGTGTGTCTGGTTATTGTATCAAATCAGTTCCCGCTCGTTCGCCTTCTCGGCGATGGGCAGCAGGATAAGGAGTTTATGCAACTGGCAGACTGGTTTGTGACTAATGCGAAGCCGGGCGAAAAAATGGGCGTCTATATGGCCTGCGTAGTTCAGATATTCGCCCCTGAATATACCGACCGCATTGTTCCATTGCCCGCTGCCGACAGCCCGCAGGATTTTATCAAAACCTGCTACCAGCAAAATATCACCTACGTTGCATGGGCTACAAGGGAAGGGCTGTCAACCGACCACACCGGCTACAGACAACTTCGCCTCAACGAAAATATAAAGCAGTTGGCCACACCGAAAAGTCAGGGAGCTTATCAGTTTGTCGGACAGGTCGGCTCAGAAAGAGGATATGTAAATATCTTCCGCCTCCGCCCACCGAAGCCGGAACCAGATATCAAATAACTAATTCTCTCTGCGTTCTCCGCTGCCTGCCCTGCGACTTGTCCGGCGTAGCTTTAGCGAAGTCGGAAGCCCTGCAGTTTAGGGCGAAGTAGGGAGCCTGTCTGCGGTGAGCCTGCCGAATCCGTCGAAGGGTTCTCGGCGGCAAGAAATACCACTCAGACTGCGATGACCTTTTTGACCTCTGGCACTTTTTCCTTGAGGATTCTCTCAATACCCATCCTCATCGTCATCATAGCCCCTGGGCAGCCCTGACAGGCCCCCTGGAGGCGAACCTTGACGGTATTATCGCTCTCGGTTCCTACTAATTGGACATCGCCGCCGTGGCTTTGCAGGGCCGAGCGGACTGTCTCGAGCACTTCTTTGACCTTTTCTTCGAAGGTTTTTTCGCTGCCGCCTTCGCCGCAGCCGCATTGTTCACACATATCAAATCTCCAATAAACTTTTCTTCACCAGCCATATTGTATCAATAGTTTCTCTGGTGAGGAAAGTTATTTTTACTGCTTCGAGCGGTGGGTGCAAGCTATTCAACAAAAGCTTTTTGTCCTATAAACTGTCTAAAAGTTGGCTGTTTATGGCCAGGACCTTCCAAAAATGTGGCATCGCACAAGTAACCCGACCTTGACAGACAGGTGATTATGTGATAAAATACAAAAGAATTATGTGAAAAAGGCTGTCAGGTGTGCCAAAAGCTATCTGTAACTACAAATTATCAAAATGTCGTAAAAAAGTGAGAAAAAAATAACCACGGATTACACAGATAAACTATGAAACCGGAGCCTCCAGGCAGAGGTTATAATACGGGATCGTTAAACGTCCCAAGATTTTTACGTGGTCACGATGTGTAAGCGTGCCACAATAACCTTTAAGCTTAAGGAGGCC
>Ga0315279_10001096_pt1 | contig 46469 bp, 37 predicted proteins | sample YL17G06_20_MG_FD_203694 | JGI IMG/M metagenome (GOLD analysis project Ga0315279, IMG submission 203694) | Sediment microbial communities from Yellowstone Lake, YNP, Wyoming, USA - YL17G06_20 | ecosystem: Environmental > Aquatic > Freshwater > Lake > Sediment | place: USA: Wyoming | collected...
CAGGAAGTGGATTTTTAATTACGATGCAGTAAAACAATTCAATCCGAACAAAACTAAAGATGGGCAGAGCAAACAGTTAAGAGATTTTTTAGACTTTATTGAATTGCCCATCGTGCAAGGCAAAGAAAGAATAAGAGGAGAAGACGGCAGAGCATTACACCCTACACAAAAGCCCGAAAAACTTTTGGAGTTGGTCGTTTTAGCATCTTCAAATGAAAACGACATTGTGTTAGACCCTTTTTTTGGATCTGGAACAACAGGTTTCGTTGCACAGAAACTTAGAAGAAAATGGATCGGTATTGAGAAAAACTCGAAATATTTTGAAGCCGCTAAGCAAAGGTTAAAAACAAAAAAAGATACTGCGTATGTCTAAAATAGAAATATACCAGGGCGATTGCATAAAACTTATGCAGTCATTAAAGCCCAAGAGCATTGAATTAATCTTTGCCGACCCGCCTTATAATCTTTCGGGAAATAATTATTTGACAACAAAAAACGGAAAAGTCGCAAAACTCCATAAGGGGAATTGGGACATAATTACCGACATTCATTTATTCAATGAAAATTGGATTAAAGAATGTATCCGTATTCTTTCTGACACAGGGACAATATGGATAAGCGGAACCCTACACAATCATCCTTCAGTCGGAGTGATTTTAAAAAAATTAGGACTTTGGATAATTAATGATGTAATTTGGTTCAAAAGAAATGCAACACCACTTTTATCTGCCAACCGACTTGCTCCTGCAACAGAACTAATTTGGGTCGCAAGTAAATCAAAAAAATATTTTTTCAACTACGAATTAGCAAAAAAAATCAACGGCGGCAAACAAATGAAAAACCTTTGGGAAATAAATGCAGAAAAACATAAAACAATACATCCGACAGAAAAGCCCGAAACCCTTTTAGAAAGAATTATACTCATTGCAAGCAAAGAAAGCGATACCGTTTTAGACCCTTTTATGGGAAGCGGAACAACTGGAGTTGTTGCAAAACAACTGAAAAGAAATTTCATAGGTTTTGAAATGGACAAGAAATATTTTGAAATTGCGAAAGCAAGAATAGGTTCAAAACAACCAATTGAAAATTTACCAAACTATTTAGAGAATAACAAAAATAAACACAACAAACAGTTGACGCTTGTAATGGATAAAAAAGAAAAATATTTAAAATCAAAGAGAAAATTGTTATTAAATAATTCCTAAAACAAGGCGTAGGTACATTTACAATTCGTACAAATCAAAATTACAAAAAAACGAATAGGCTGGCGGTTTTACTTGGGTTTGAGGCGGGGGCCCTGCGGGGTATCCTCGATCACATATCCCATAGCTAAAACTTGATCGCGCAGGCGGTCGGCCTCGGCGTAATTTTTCTGTTTCCGCATCTCCTGGCGCCGAAGCATTAGTTCGGCCGCCTGACGCTCGTCCCCGGCCGATCTTTTCCTCAAGGCGCTCAACTCCTCCAGCGTTTTCCGGCTCCGGGCCAGGTCGAGACCGAGGATCCGATCCATGATCCGGATGGTCGGCTGGACCGAAGCCGGCTGGTCCTTGACCGAAGTCGTTTCGAGCAGGACGGCCAGGGCTTTGGCCGTATTCAGATCGTCGCTCATGGCGTCCTCAAAAGCCGCGATCGCGTCCGGCAAAGGAGGGCCGAACGGTTCGGGCAGTTCCACGACCTTTTCCAGGAAACGAACCATGGTCGTCTGGCAGCCGGCCAGGGCGTCCCAGGTGAAATTGATCGGCTTGCGGTACGAACTGCCCAGGAAAAACCAGCGCAAGGACAACGGATGGAACCCGCGTTCGGCCAGGTCGTCGAGGGTAAAGAGGTTATTCAGGGATTTGGACATTTTCTGGTTCCCGATATTCATGAAATGGGTGTGGAACCAGTAACGGGCGAATTTTTTCCCGGTCGCGGCCTCGGACTGGGCGATCTCGTTCGAATGGTGGATCTTGATGTGGTCCTCGCCGCCGGTGTGGATGTCGAATTCCTCGCCCAGGTATTTCATGGACATGGCCGAGCACTCGATATGCCAGCCCGGAAAACCTAATCCCCAGGGGCTGTCCCACTGCATGATATGCTTGGGTTGGTTCGTGACCCAGAGCGCGAAGTCCCAGGGGGCCTTGCGCTGGGGGTCGACCTCGACCCGGCGGCCGGCCTGCTGGCCTTCCAAATCGAGCCGAGCGAACTTGGCGTAGTCCGGGAATTTTTGGGTGTCGAAGATCACGCCCACGGACGTGCGGTAAGTGTACCCGCGCTCTTCCAACCTGCGGATGAGTAAGATCATGTCCCCGATGTGTTCGGTGGCCCGGCAGACGACCGTGGGTTTTAGGATGTTCATCCGCTTACATTCCCGGAAGAAATATTCCTCGTAGTGACGGGCGATCTCGAGGGGCGTCTTGCCCTCGCGCCGCGCACCCACTTCGAGCTTGTCCTCGCCCTCGTCCTCGTCGCTCGTCATGTGACCGACGTCAGTCACGTTCATCACGTGCCGGACCTCGTACCCCAGATACTCCAAGGTCCGGCGCAGGATGTCGCTCGACGTGTAGGCGCGGAGGTTGCCGATGTGGGTCAAGTAATAAACGGTCATGCCGCAGGTGTAGAGCCCGACTTGCGGCGGGTTGATCGGAACGAAATCCTCGACCCGGTTGGCAGCGGTGTTGAAAATGCGCAGTTTCATTGGAAATTCCTTATTGTTCGCATTCTATATTTAGATGACATGTTGGTGGTATGATATATTACGAAACACAGATTGTCAATATCTTGATTGGAAGTGGGATTTTTTAGGAAGTGGGATTATATTGCAAAAAAAAAGAAGGCGGGCGTAAAGCCCGCCTTCGAGGATGTCGTCGCGCTCTATTCGAGCACGAAGATGTTCTTCTTGGCGCAGATGTCCTTAAGCTGCTTGGGCCAGATCGTGACCGTGACCTCGCCGAGGTGCGCGGTGCGGAGTAGGTACATGTAAGTCCGGGCCTGTCCGATCCCGCCGCCGATGGTGAGGGGGATCTTGTCGTTCAGGATCGCCTGGTGATAGGGCAGTTTCAGGAAGTCGAGCTGCTTGGTCATCTCGAGCTGGGTCTTGAGCGTGTCTTTGGTGACGCGGATGCCCATGGACGTCAGCTCGTGGCGCCGCTTGGTGATCGGGTTCCAGACCAGGATATCGCCGTTCAAACCGTGCATTTCACGGCCGTCGTCGCTTTTGGTCGGGGTCACCCAGTCGTCGTAATCCGCGGCCCGCATTTCATGCGGGTACCCGTCCTTCAGGGTCCAGCCGATGCCGATGATGAAGACCGCCGGGTATTTCTGGAGGACCTGGGTCTCGCGCTGCTTGCGCGGCAGGTCCGGGAACATTTCGAGGATCTCCTCAGCGTGGAGGAACTTGAGCTCTTCCGGGATGGGCGGGAATTTTTTGTCTTTGAGCTCCGGGAACATTGACTGAACGTGCATGCCCGCGCCGTAAATAACTTTCCAAATCTTCCGGACGACGTCCTTGAGGAATTTCAGGTTGCGCTGGTCGGCCGTGATGACCCGCTCCCAGTCCCACTGGTCGACATAGGAACTGTGGTCGTGGTCGAGGAAGTAATCCTTGCGCACGGCGCGCATGTCGGTGCAGATGCCCTCGCCGACCTTGCAGCCGAACTGCGCCGTCGCCATCCGCTTCCATTTCGTGGCAGCCTGGACGACCTGGGCCTGGATCCGCGGGGTGATGCCGAGCCCGCACGGGAACTCGATCGGGGTCCGCGAACCGTCCCGGTCGAGATAATCGTTGACCCCGCTTTCGCGGTCCACGATCAGGGGTACCTGGACCATCTGCAGGTTAAGTTCCTTGCAGAGGTTCTTTTCGATATAATCTTTTACTTCGTAGAGCGCCTTCATCCTTTTCAGTGGAGGAAGGATCGCTTTATAATCGCTGGGCAATATTTTTTCTACTTCCGGATACGTGCTGACGCCCGGTCCGGCAAGATCTGCCTTTTTGTCTCCCGCCATTTTCTACCTCCTTTAGAAGTACGTTATTTAATGGTGAGGTTCGTTTTGGGTCACTAAAGGTGAAATGGATATAAGATCCAATTTGCTATCTTTAGCAATAACCACTAAGATAAATTATCTTTAAAAAACACAAAAAGTCAAGGGTATTTTTCTTAACCAACCGTTTTCTGCCGGGATTTATACTTAAGTGTGTCTTGACAATGAAAAATATTTAATTATTATTATATAATTTCAGCATTTTAGGCTGGAAAAAGGACGCGGTTACTAAAAAAATAATAAATTGATATGAAATGTCCATCCTGCGAGCATCCAGTTACGATCCCGGATGCCCAATATTGCGCAAATTGCGGCACCCGGCTGACACCGGAAGCGGCGCCGAGCGTCATCTCGGACCGGCTTAAATTCCTCGGCGGCGAGCTTCGGCTGTTGTCCGTATTTTTCGTCAATTTCATCGGCTTGGACCGACTTCTCGGCCAGCCCAATTATCTAAGCGCCATGATCTATATCCGGGAATACCTCAACGAGATCGAAAAGATCATCAAAAGTTACGACGGCACAGCGAACCAGATCGTCCCGGATACCCGGATCCTGGGGATCTTCGGGGCGCCCAAGGCGCATCTCGACGACAACATGCGGACCATGCGCTGCGTCATGGAGATCCGCAAATGGTGGCTTAAGAAAAAAGAAGAGAATAAGGTCCTTAAGGACATCGACATCGCGATCGGGATCAACACCGGCCGGGCTTTCTTCGGCTACGTGCTGGAGGAATCGACCTTTCTAACCGTCATCGGCGACACGATCAATACCGCTTCCCGCCTGTCCGACATCTGTCCGCCGAATGAGATCCTGATCAGCGAGAGCACGTATCAGAAAGTTCAGGACCTCGTGGAGGCGACCCATCAGGGCGAGCGCAGCGTCAAGGGGAAAATCGTCAAAATAAATATCTATCTGATCAAGGACCTCAAGGAAGATAAATCGTCGGCGCGCCAGAAATTCCCGATCTTCGGACGGGAAGCGGAACTTGCCCGCCTGATGACCGTCGCGCAGAGCATCAAAGACAACAAAATGGCCTTTATCATCATCGGCGGGCAGATGGGTATCGGTAAAAGCCGGCTCAAGGAGGAATTCGCAAAAAGCCTGGCGGCGGACGGGAGTTTTAATTTTTACGAAACCCACTGCTCCATGGAAGTCCAATCGCCTTACTACCCGTTCAAACTGCTGCTCCGGAAACTTTTTGAGATCACCGATTACGATCCCAAGGAAAAGGTCAGCCAACAGATCGAAGACTACTACCGTCGGGCTAACCTGCCGCCGACCGACGCCCGGGGCGTCAAACACCTCCTACTCACCGACCTGCGCCGCCTGCGGGGCGACGAAATACAAAACGTCAACGAGGAAATATACACTGCGGTCCTCTCCCTGATCCGCCATTGCGCACGGGTTAAGCCCCTAGTCCTGATCTTCGAGGAATTCAACCGCTCCGACCCCATGAGCAAGGACCTGGTCGCCTACCTGGTCGCGGATCTCGCCCGGGATCCGATAATGTTCCTTATGGTCAACGTCGCTCACGATTATCTGTCCAGCTTTCCGATCCCGATCGAAGAGATCAACCTCACGCCCTTGACCATAAAAGAAGCAACCCAGCTGATCAAGTTCATCCTCGCCGATGTCGACGACCGCCTGGTCGAGTTCATCTACCGCGCGGCCGGCGGTAACCCGCTTTTCACGATCGAAACCATCCGCAACACGCGGCGCACCAAAGTGATCAAGGAAGTCTCGGGTCGCTGGACCCTGGAAAAAGAACAGAAACTGCCCTTCTTGGACGACCTCTACAGCGTGGTCATGTCGACCATCGACTCCCTGCCTTTGGATTACCGGCTGGTCATCGACTACGCCTCGGTCATCGGCTACAGTTTCAACGCCCGCATCCTGAACGGCCTGCTCGAACGGCCGAACCTTTACGACCAGCTGGCCTACCTGGTCAGCGAAGGTTACATCGTGCAGGCCAACGACGGCCCGGAACCCCAGTATGTGTTCCGGCATAACCTACTTAAGGACGCCGCCTACACGGTCCTGCCCGTCCGCAAAAGGAAGGAGATCCATCAGCAGACCGCGGCCCTATACGAAACGATCTACATCGACCAGCTGGCCAATTATTATGAAGAGATCGGCCATCATTATCTGACCTGTGAGAATTTCAAGAAAGCCGCGGACTTTTTCCGGCTGGCCGGCGACAAGGCGAAAAATCTTTTCGCAATGGACCAGGCATTTTATTTTTACGACGAGGTCCTCAAGATCAAAAAGGCAGAGGACGCCCAGGTCCCTTCGGAAGTGATCCAGGACGTGTTGTTGAGCCTGACCGACCTGTACGAAATAACCAGCGACATTCCCAAAATGGAAAAAACCGCGGAACGCGGCCTGGAATCGAGCCGCCTGGAAAAAGACCAGGACCGCGAGCTGCTATTCCTGGAACGGTACGGCTTCGCCCAGATCCTCCTCAGCAAGTTCGCGGAGGCGGAGGAAATGCTCCTCCAGGCGCTGGAGGCAGCGGGCGCGGGAAAACCCGTCCTCACCGCGACCATCTACGAGGACCTCGGGGTGCTCTACGAGCACAAGTACGAATATGAAAAGAGCGTGCTCAACCATAACCTGAGCTGGAACACCACCCGGTCGAACGAGCTCCGCGAAAACGAGATCTTCTGCCTGATCAACCTTGCCCACCTCCACCAGCAGCTCGGAAATTACGAGCAGGCCCTGGATTACCTGAATTACGGCCTGGAAAATCTCATAACCCGCGATAATGTCCGGCGGCTGGGACAATTCAAACACCTGATCGCGGAGATCCATTTCGCACTCTGGAACTTGGCCAAGGCAGACGCCCTTTTCCAGGAAACCTTGACCGCCGCCGATGCGGCGGGGTTGGTGGAAACTTACATCAAATCGGCGCTCAACCTTTCGGTCCTAAGCGCGCTGCAGGGCGACGGGGCCCGGGCGTCCGACTACCTGACCGGTGCGGATAAAAAAATCCCGTTTTTCACCCGCGAGAACCTAATGCTCGAGATCAACCTGAAAAAGGCCTACGTCTACTTCTATAATAACGATCCCCGGAGCGTAGATTTCATCTCCAACGTGCTGCGGACCGCCCAGAAATACGGCAAGAAAGATATCGAATTCCACTGTTGCTACCTGCTCGCCCAGCTGGTCCCGGACCGCGACAGCGAACTCGCTCGGTCCGCTCTGGAGATCGCCGAATCCATCAAACTGCTCCCCCTGGTCGCGAGCGCCATGTTCCTCCAGACGCAGCTCTACCGGAAGCAGGGTGACCCGGATAAAACCCTGTACTACGGCCTCAAGGCGCTCCATCTCTATGACGAGATAAAATCCCGCTTGAGCAACGAGAACACCCGGTTTTACATGCGGCGGCCCGAGTACGTGAAATTACTGGAGTCTTGAGATGAAGTGCACGAACTGCAGCAAGGAAATCGAGAACGCCGTCAACTTCTGCCCTTACTGCGGCTTCTTCAACGGCGAACAAGCCCGCCTGCCCCACGAGAGCATGAAGCTCACCTTTTTACGCGCCGACCTTCACGAGTTCACCAAGATGAGCGAAGAGATGCTGTCCGAGGAGATCATGAACTACCTGAACGAGATCTTCAGCCTTTTCCAGAAGATCATCGAATCCTTCAAGGGCAGCATTTATCAGGTTATCGGCGACGAAGTGGTCAGCATTTTCGGTTTTCGGAAGGAAGCCGGATTCGCGCCGCACATGGCGATCTTCGCCGCCGAGGAAATGTTCAACAAGCTATACGAAGTCAATACCCAGCGGTCGCCGAAACGGGGCGTGGGCTTGAAGATCGGCATCGAGACCGAGATCGCCTCGATCTTCAACCTCCAGGGTGATCTGCGCGGCTCTTTCATCATCAGCGAAGGTTTCATAAAAAGCCAGCTCCTCCAAAAGAACGCGGAAAACAACAGCATGCTCGTCGGCGATAACCTTTACCAGGCGACCCGAGCCTTCTTCGGATACCGCGACGCTGGCGAAATCGTGGACAACAAGCTGACCCTCAAGTCTTACGAACTTAAATTCAAGCCGAGGGCATAGTGTACGGAACATCGCAGGAATTCAACAACGAGTTCATCAAACAGATCGGGCTGGGCGTGGGTATTTCCCGCACATATCCCCGGGGCCACCCCTCGCTGCTGCCTGTGATCCAGCGCCTTAAGGTCCTCCTCAAGGAGATCCCCCTCGAAAAAGAGTCGATCTCCATGGTCGTGGTCGAGGACATCATCATGATCGAGGAAGAGCGGTTTGACTCCCGGCGGCTGCCGATGGTGAAAAGCCTGGTCGATCGGTTCAACCAGCTCGACATCAAGAGCATCACCTTCAACGTGGACCTGAGCGACAACGATATCAAGGAGTTCTTCACCGCGACCGCGGCCTCCCCGGCCGAGATCGATGACTACGGGGACGTGGTCGCACTCATGAAAGCCCGGGGCATCATCGGCATCAAGGTGAACCGATTCCGGGTCGGCGTCATTTCCTCGGACGAGGAAGGGAGGGCGATCAACTGGGATACCTTCCTGGAATCGCTCGTCATCTCGGACACGGTGATGTCGGATGAACAGCGCATCAAGGAACTGAGCAAGTTCCTGGCCGGGATCGGTATCAGCGGCGCCGAGCCGACCAACGTCCAGACCGACAACATCGTCGGCGGCCTGGAAAAGCTCGCCCTGCTCATCGCCGACCAGTACGGCGAGACGCGGTGGGACGAATACTCGATCGTCTTCTCCCGGATCCTCGGCGTCCTCTCGCCGAACATCAAGAAGAACATCGTCCGCTACAAGACCGAGAACAAAAAGCTGGCCATGCTCTTCAAGTCCCTGATCCCGACCATGAACGACGAGGACATCGTCGACATCGTGGCCATGAAGGCGAAGGAGAAGAAAGCCGGTACCGAGGAAGAGATCCTGGACATCCTGAAGAACGTCACCGGTTCCCGGCTACCCGACATCCTCTCCTCGCTTCGGATGAACGTACCGGAATTGAACTTCGAAAAGATCGTCGGCCGCCTGATGAGCGAAATGAAGACGACCAAGGGGTCCAAGGAAGCGGACAAGTTCGTCGCCCGGGACCTGGAAGTCAAACTGCGTAATTTCTTCCCGAAATTACGCGACCCGGCCCACGAGGAACGGATCGCGGCGATCGAAAACCTGATGAAGCTCGTGCCGGGGATCTTCCAGACCAAAAACTGGGACCTCATGCGGCTGCTCGTCGACCGTTTCGACACCATGGCCGACGCCGAAACCGACATCCGGACCTTCACGAAAGTGGTGGACGCCCTGAAAGGCCTTTATACCCAGTCGGTGCAGCTGAAGAACGACGACATCACCCAGTTCGTCTCCAAAAAATTCGGCAAGCACCTGATGCGCAAGGAACAGACTCTACTCGACCGCAAGAAGATAATCATCCGGGCGATCGCCGATATCCAAGACCAGAATTACCTGACGGAAATGGTCTCCCTGCTCTGGGACCAGGGGACGTTCGTCGAGGCCCGCGAAGCTCTGATCTCCTTCGCCGAATTTTCGATCCCGATGCTCATCGACACCCTCAGGGAGATCGACGACCGCACGATCCGGATGAAGATCATCGATACCCTGGTCCGGATCGGCGAAAAGGCGGTACCGGAATTGAAAAAAATGCTCACCGCCCCGGAATGGTACATCCGCCGCAACGGTGCCATGCTGCTTGGCGAGATCAAATCAGCCGCGGCCGTGGAAGACCTGGGTCGGCTGATCAACGACGGCGATGAACGGGTGCAGCAGGAAACCGTCGAGGCGCTCATCAAGATCGGCGTTCCGGCAATCCAGCCTTACATGAACCAAGCCCTGAACAGCAAATACCGCGCGGTCGTGGTCGCCGCGCTGAGGGCTGCGGACAAAGCAGAAGCCAAGAAAAAACTGCCGGATGTGCTCGGTTGGATAAAGATCCGAAAAGGCATCCCCGACGAAAAAGAAGAGAAATTCCGACAGTCCGTGATCGAAGCATTGGAAGGGGTTGGCGACGACAGGGTGATCCCGGTATTCAACGACATATTGGGTGAAAAATCGCTCTTCAAGAGTGACCTGCTCCTGCCCACCAAACAGGCGATCCTCAACGTCTACATCAAGCTGAACACACCGAACACGATCCAGGCCCTGCAAGACGCCACCAAGCACCGCGACGGTTACGTTGCCGGCATGGCTCAGGAATTGATCAAACGCCTGGACGCGGGACGGATTTAGAATTAAGAAATATAGAAGAAGTGTGCGTAAAATTTTTTGCCTAACTGTTTTATTATTACTTTCTGGTTGTCTATTCCCGTTTGAACCATCTAAATCATTGAAACTAATTGTTCGAGAAAAAGGATACGATTTGTGGAATCCCAATCTTGTCGGTTCAAACCGAATCTGCTATCAGCGTTCTTCCTTCCCTGATGATACTATATACCCGGATACGATTAATGAAATATGGTTGGCGGATATGGGCGGTGACAATCAACGGCTCGTCCGAAGCGGTAATTTTGCTTATCTTGTTGCGGCATCAAGGAATACAGGGCACATCGTTATTTCGTGCCCGGACGGCATAAACAATGTTATTTCACTCATTGATACGTTGAACACTGAATTAAAAAGATATAACATACCAGCTAATCCCGCAATGGGTCGTTTTGGCGGGAATGACAATTACATATATCTCTCCGGTGAATATGGCGATATCTACCGAATTCAATTGGCGGATTCGTCAATAATTGAAGATATTGTTGACGGCATAGTGTCTTTTGACGTGCTCCCGGGGGACAGCATGATTTTATACGAAAAAAATCAACAGTTATATTCTTATAATATAGGATCTAATAATACTGTTTTTATTAAAGAAATCGGCGGACCCAATGCCTCTGGTTTTAGATGCAATCCATTTTATCCCGACTGGATCGTGCATAGCGTGGAAGGGGATGGTTATTACAAATATTGGCCCATTTATTTTTATACGTATAATATCGCAACCGGCGAAGAGAAAAAAATTGACGCTCGGCCTTACGAAATCGCACAAGTTGTCGCTTATAATAGCAACTGGTTTTTCGACGGTAAATCGTTGATCTTCCAGGTTGACAATTTTGAAGCTGGTGACCCGGCCACCCTCCTGGAAAAAGAAATATGGATGTTTTCGGATTTGCTCGAATAATTTTAATTGAAAGAAATAAAGGATGTCTAGTTTTATTCAGCCGACGGTAAGATTATGCCGTCGTCCGTGATCCGGGGTCCGGATCTCGGGAAATCCTCGATCGTCAGCTGTTGCATGAGCCGAGCGGCCCGGCGCAGGGAATCGAGCTGGAGGTACGAACCGGGTCTTTGGATGCAAGAATAGATCCGGCCGGATACAAACGCGCCGCTTGAATCCAGGACCACCTTGAGGATCGGCGCGTAGCTCCGCTCCGCATCGATATTAAATCCGGCCCAGGTACAGAAATTCCCCAGGCTGTAGGCGATGAACCTTCCCCGGTACAGTTCGAGCGCGCGCGGGACATGGGGGCCGTGGCCCCAGATCAGGTCCGCGCCGCTGTCGATAACGGCGCGGGCGAACTTGACGACGTTCCCCCGCGGCCAGCCGAGGAAATATTCGAAGGAATCGGGCGTGTGCATGTATTTGACGCCCTCGCCGCCGCCGTGCAGGGAAACGATGACGTAATCGTTCAGCCGCGCTTTCGCGGCGACGATCCGCTGGGCAAGCGGAACGTCAAAATACGAATTGGTCCCGGCGCAAAAGGAGAAAGAAACGATCTCGACTTTTTTTCCCCGGACCTCGAAACGGGCGGTCTTGCCCCCCGGTCCGCCAAAAGCCAGCCCGGCCGCGGCCAGGGTCTGGAGGGTCGTATCCAGGCCTTCGGGTCCGAAGTCGTCGAGGTGGTTGTTCGCCAGGTTCACGAAATCAAAACCGGCCCGGGCCAGATTGATGGCATACCCGGGCGGGGTGCGGAAGGCGTAGGACCGGCCCTCGACCAGCGTTTTCGTGCAGGTCCCGCCGCCGAGCAGGGGCCCTTCCAGGTTCCCCAGGGTCAGGTCCGCGGCGGGCAATATCGTATCTAAGTTCGCAAACAGGAACTTGCCGTCCTGGGGCGGTAAGCGCACTTCCGGATAGGTCGTGCCCATCATGATGTCGCCCACGCCAATGACGGTCAGGCTGTCGGCCGTGAGCAACGCCAGGGAAAGGAACCAAACGAAGATTGTCGGTCGGGACCTAATCAAAAATCTTATCGGAAATGTTTATGTATTCTTCCGGATTGACGTGCTGACTGGACACAAAAATTTCATAATGGAGGTGCGGCGATTTGGCCCGGCCGGTCTGGCCGACCAGCGCGATCACCTGCCCCCGCTTCACCGTATCGCCCACCGCCACGAGGATCGAATTGCAATGGGCGTAACGGCTGATAAAACCATAACCATGGTCGATCTCGACATCCAGGCCCAGGCCCATGTTCCAGCCTGCGTAAGATATGACGCCGTCGCCACTGGCGGTTATCGTGGTCCCCAGCGGAGCGCCGATGTCGACGCCGTAATGCATCCGAATATCCCCCACGAACGGATCGACCCGGTAACCGTAGCCCGAGCCGGGCGGATTACCCGGCAGGGGATCGATCGCCGGAATGTGCGACCACAGGGCGTATTTGCCGTTGATCTGGTGCTCGATCTCGGACAAACTCTTGTGGCGCAGACTGCATTTGCCGTGCAGGATATCAAGCGTCTTATAGATCTCGTTCAGGGTCTGGTTGTTATGGTTCGTAACGTGCTTGGAAGGCGTCAGATATTTAATGCCGCCGATACCCATGGACCAGATATCGGGGTGGATAGAGTTCATTTCCCAAAACGTCCGCTGACGGTTGTCGCTGGCGATCTTGTCCTCGAACTGGGACTGGAAACCACCGAGGCGGTTCTTTAACGCGTCGAGCCGCTGGGACAGCTGGTGGTTCGTTTCTTCCAACTTGCCCAGATCCATGCGGGCCATGTTCTGGCTGGTGTTGATGAAGAGCAGAGCCAGGGTGCCAAGGGTGAGAAAAGCGAAAATCGCGGCCATTGTGATCAGCAGGTTAGTGGAGAGGTTTAGCCCGATTTTACGGTTCTTTCGGGGGGCGAGAAGTATTATATCAAGGTTATAGCCCATTGTAAATTATATTAATATTGTATCAATTGTCAAGTGCGTCTTTTCCCGTTAGAGACTCCCCGGGTATCAACTCACGCGCCATAGGAAATGGACAAACGGACTGGTGTTACGCGGTCTCTAATGGGATTTAACCCCGATACAATAAAAGTACCCGTTACGGTTACCTAAGTAGATCCGGCCGCCCCAGACGAGCGGCGTGGATTCGAAGAACCCCGGAATGACGAGGCTGTCCTGCAGCGCGAGATCGGCGCCGGCGGACTTACGCTCGACCCGGTAGACCCTTATTTTATCGTCGTACCCGACGGTCAAGATCCGGCCGTCCACGATCAGCGACGTGGCGATCGCCGGAGTCAGTGTTCTCTTCGCCAACAATTTGGGTTGAGGATAAACACGCTTTTTATAACGGGCCGTCGCGCCCGGTTCAAGGATGTAGTGGTTTACGAGGTAAAGGTTCCCGTCGATGGCCCGGAACGCGACCAGGGAGTCTTGGACCGTTGCCGAACCGACGACACCGCCTTCCCAATCGAAGAACCGGCGGTTCCCGGTCGGGAAGAACCAGACCACGGCCTCCTCCGGCGGTTTCCGCGGGTCGATCTTAAAGACGCCGCCCCGGTCGGGAATGTATTGTTTTTCCACGGTCAGGAGCAGGCAGCTGTCGCCGGTAACGGAAAGCGTGCCGTCCAGGTCCGAACCCGTGTCAAAGCGCCAATCGATCTCCCAGGTCCTGAGGTTAATGCCGTAAACGTGACCGGAGCCGGCCGATACGTAGATCCGGCCGCCGCAGAGCGTGGGCGAGGCCTCGGTCACCAGGTTCCCTTTGTGGCGGGCCGCGTCGCCCGGTTCATAGAGGGTTATCTCCTTCAGGATCCGGGGCTGGAGCACGCCGTCCTTCAGTACGCATTTTTCCGGATCGGGATCGATGATATAAAAAACCCCGTTCTCCGCGCCTAAGTAAAGCAGGGTATCCAGAACGAGCGCGCTCGCATCCACGTCGCGGCTGTAACTGTCGGTCCGGCGGACGTTCAGCCGCCAGGCCTCACGACCGTCCGCGTCGATCGCTCGGAAGCTCGTCACCACCGCGCTCCCCAGGTTCTTGTCGAAACCCATCCGGCTGCCCTGCAGGACGAGGACCAGGTCCCGGCCCCCCCGATAGATTGGCATCAAGGTCGCGGTACCCTTGATCACGTCGTCGTAGCCATAGGCCCAGATCACCCGCCCGGTCTCGGCGTCCAGCTTGCGGAGCTTGTGGTCGAAGCCGCCGATGATGATATAATCCCGCCCGGCTTCGCGGAACATGGTCGGCTGTCCGGTCCAGCCCGTACCCGACCAGTCCAGGATGCGCTTGCCGACGCGGGTCTGGGATCCGCCCAGATATACCTGCCAGATAACCGCCAGGGAATCGGGCATGCCCCGACCGTAAAAATTACGGTTGCCGTTCCCCAAAAAAGTCGGATATAGGATCCGGTATCGGGAAACGGCCGGCCACTGGTCCGGTCGGATGCGGATCCAGAGCAATCCGGAAAAAAGGAAAACGAGGCCCGCGACCGCGATCTTCCACCACAATCCGCTGTTCTTCATGACGAAAAAGTATAGGGAGAATGATATTCGTGTCAAGGCGGACGCCGGCCGCCTAGTCGGTCATTTACTTGACGAAAGGGGGAATCTAAATATAATCATTTATTGATGACTACCGGTCCCAAACCCGACCATCGATCGGAAACGCCGCCGTCTTTGATCCGTTTTTTAGACATTGGCGGCCGGACCGACGTAAGTTTTGAATTTCACGTCTCGAAGAAATGCCGGGACCAATACCGGTTTGACCGAACGCTCTACGCGTCGACCGGCAACGTCATCTTCGCCGACCTGAAAGCCGCGCGCGCCTTCGCCCAGAAGATAAACACCCGGAAAGGAAAAACCTATATCCAGCCGCCGGAGCTGAACGCGATGGCGCTCATCGACGAGATCCTGCACCTCGTCGCGGGGCAGTACCGGCAGCAGAAAAATCCCCAGGCCTGGGTCGGCGCTCTCGATCACCTGCGGAAAAGAATGGACGAGAAGGCGGTCCGGGCGGCCGTCCGCCGGTTCGTCAACCTTTTCCCGCCGGTCGCGGTTTACCAAAAACGGCAGTCGACCGAGCAGTATCTCGCGGTCGCGGTCAATTCCCAGGCCGCCCTCGAAGAACTGCTTATCCTTTTCCTGGCCAACCAGAATCCGGCGTTCCAACCGTTCCGGGAATTGTTCGACGACCGGGAACTGACTCCGGCCCGGGATTATCAAAAGATCCTCGGACTGATCAACGAATATTTCCAAACCCAACCCTTTTACGGACCGGACAACCAGTCCCTGCCCGACCTGCTCCAGGCACCCATGAAAGCGGCGCCCGAATCGCTTACCGGCCAGCTTGCCTATATCCGGGAGCACTGGCGCTCCCTGCTCTCGGACGCTCGGCTCGAAAAGCTCCTGAAAAAACTTGAGCGGGCCCTGGACTTCATCAAAGAAACCCAGACCCGGCACCAAGCCGGGCCCGGACCGGCCCTGGTCCCCGAATTCAAAAAGGATGAGCCAACCGGCGCCGATCACTATTACTACGACGAGGAGCGGTTCACTCCGGACACGGATTGGATGCCGGGCGTGGTCATGCTGGCCAAGCACACCTACGTCTGGCTCGACCAGCTGTCCCGGAAATACGGCCGGGCCATAACCCGGCTCGACGAGATCCCGGACGAGGAACTGGACCGCCTCGCGGAGTGGGGCATCACCGCGCTCTGGCTAATCGGCATCTGGGAAAGAAGCCGGGCTTCGCAGACAATAAAACAGCGGTGCGGCAACCCGGAAGCCCTGGCCTCGGCTTACGCGATATACGATTACGCGGTCGCCGGAGAACTGGGCGGCGAACCCGCTTTTGAGAATTTGAAGGAACGAAGCCGGCGGCGCCGGATCCGGATCGCGGTCGATATGGTCCCCAACCATACGGGGATCTTTTCGCGCTGGATCCTCGAGCATCCGGATTGGTACATCCAAACCGTAGAGCCGCCGTTCGACCGCTACGCTTTTTCCGGCCCGGACCTGTCCGACGATCCCCGGGTCAAGATCTTCCTTGAGGACGGGTACTGGAACCGCACCGACGCCGCGGTCGTTTTCAAGCACGTCGAGACCGGAACCGGCCGGACCCGATACATATATCACGGCAACGACGGGACGGGCCTGCCCTGGAACGACACCGCCCAATTGAATTTCCTCCTGCCCGAGGTCCGCTCCGCCGTCATCGGCCAGATCCTCGGTGTGGCCCGGCGGTCGCCGATAATCCGCCTGGACGCGGCCATGACCCTGACGAAAAAGCATTTCCAACGGCTCTGGTTCCCGGAACCGGGGTCTGGCGGCGCCATTCCTTCCCGGTCCGAGCGCGGGCTGAACCGCCGGCAGTTCAACAAACAGATCCCCAAAGAATTTTGGCGCGAGGTCGTGGACCGGGTCAACGCGGAGACCCCGGACACCCTGCTCCTCGCCGAGGCCTTCTGGCTGCTCGAAGGATATTTTGTCCGGAACCTGGGCATGCACCGGGTCTATAACAGCGCCTTCATGAACATGCTGAAAGCCGAGGACAACGCCAACTACCGCAAACTCATCAAGAACACGCTCGAGTTCAATCCGGAGATAATGAGGCGCCACGTGAATTTCATGAGCAACCCGGACGAGGCGCCGGCCGCGGCCCAGTTCGGCGCCGGCGACAAATACTTCGGCGTCTGCCTGATGATGGTGACCATGCCCGGCCTGCCCATGATCGGCCACGGGCAGATCGAGGGGTATTCCGAAAAATACGGTATGGAATACCGGCGCTCTTACCACGGCGAAACGCCGGACGAGAACCTGGTGCGGCGCCACGAGCGCGAGATCTTCCCGGTCGTGAGGAAACGCCGGCTCTTCGCGGGCGCGGAGAATTTTCTGCTTTACGATTTCTACGACCCGGACGGCAAGGTCAACGAAAATGTCTTCGCCTATTCCAACCGCTGGGGCGGAGAGAAGGCGTTGGTCGTGTATAACAATAAATACGAAGCGGCGCAGGGCTGGATCAACACCGCGGCCCCCCGCAACATACAAGGCGTTCTGGTCCGGCAGAACGTGGACCAAGGATTGGACCTGAACCAGAAAAACGGGATCTTCTACGGCTTCTGCGACCTCAAAACCGGCTTGCGTTACCTGCGGACCGGCAAGGAGATCGGGGAAAAGGGACTTTATGTCCGGCTGGATGGCTACCAGTTCCACGTCTTCACCGAATTTTACGAATTGCATGACAGCGCCGATACTGATCTGGCCAAGCTCTGCCTGCATTTGAACGGTCGGGGCGTCCCGGACCTGAACGAGGCGCAGCAGGAAATGAAACACGCCGCGGTCATCGCCGCCCTGCGCAACCTGATCAATCCCAAAGCGATCCAGGACCTGCTCCGGCAACCCGACCCGGACTTGTTCTTTCTCCAGGTCTCGCAATTCTTCGCAGCGGTGAAAAAATACACGGGCGCGACCGCGGATATCGTGCCGCTGGTCAACGACCTGACCGAAACTTGGAAGGTGATGAATTACAACTTGAGCAAGATCCTCTACGAACCGCACGAGCGCATCCAGACCGCCGCCGAGTATATCAAAACGGTCGTCCCCGTGGAGAAAAGGAAAAAGATGCTACTCACCTGGCTCGCGCTCCATGACCTGGGCCGGCTCAAGATCGGCCAGGATTACGGCCGGGTCAGCGCCCTCTGGTTCGACCAGTGGCTTTTCGCCAAAACCATCCGGGAAACTTTCGCCGGCTTCGGCTGGGACAACGAGGAAGCCGCGAAGAACACCCGGCTCATCCGGTGCCTTATCGCCTTCGCGCACGCCTTCGCGGAAAGCGAGGACGTCGTCGGGAACCTGACCGCCATGCTCGACAACGCCGACGTCCGGAATTTTCTCGGGGTCAACTCTTACGACGGTGTTTGGTGGTTCCGCAAGGAAAGCTTCGAGGAACTCCTCGGCTGGATATTCATCCTCGCCGTGATCGGGATCCTGAAAAAAAATTCGCCGGACCGCGAAGCGATCGTCGCCCAGATCGAAATCCAACATCAAGCGGTCCAGCGCCTGCTGGCCCACGCCGCCGGTGCCGGCTACCGGCTGGATGTTTTCCGGACGGCGCTCGTTTAGGATGACCCCTTACCGTTATCTGGACCACACCGCGGACCTGGGGCTGGAAGTCACTTCCCCCACGTTGACCGACTTATTCATCGACACCGGCCGGGCGATCTTTGAAACCCAGGTTTCGGGCCCGGTCCCCGCGGACCGGGAAGTAGATTTTAAGCTCGCGGCCGATTCCCTGGAGGACCTTTTTCTCGACTGGTGCCGGGAGTTGCTCTATAATTTCTCGGTCCGGAGCTTTGTGCCGCAGAGCTACGAACTGACCTTCCAGGACCTAACTCTCAAGGCTAAGCTGCGGGGCGGCCTTTTCGATCCCCAAAAGAACAAAGTGAAAATGGAAATAAAAAATCCGACCTACCACAAACTGAAGGTCGAAAAACTGGCCCATGGCTACCGCGCGACGATCATCCTCGATACTTGAGCGGGTTGACAAATAAGAAATCCTGCGTATAATATCTTTAAAAAAGGAGAGTGAAATGCGAAAAACTTTATTGGCAATCCTGTTGCTGGCCAGCGTCGGCCTCTTGAACGCCTTTGATCTCGACGGGCGGATCGGCATGGGCATGGGTTGGTCACCGCAGAGCACAAACGTAGGCGGCCTGTTTGTCCTGCCGGTTACGGATATCGCCGTGACCCGCATCGGCCTGAGCCCAACCCTTTCGGTCGAGCCGATCTTCCAGTTCACATTTGACACCGGCGACAGCCTCGATTACTTGTTGTTCAAACTGTCCGCGCTCGGCAACTTCCTCATGAAAGGCCACGCCAAAACGAATCTCTACGCCAAGGCTGGTCTCGGTATCGCCATGGATAAATACGGAAGCGGGGACATGGAATTCGCATTCAACCTTCCCTTCGGCTTCGGCCTCGAGCACTTCTGTAGCGACCATTTCTCGATCAACCTGGCCGCGCTCAGCGGTTTAAGTTTCTCCTCCGCGGGCAGCCAGATGGAAGTCAAGCTCGGCAACGACAAGCCGTTCGCTTTCTACCTAATGTGGTATTATTAAAACGAACTGATACGCTAAAAGGCGCAGGCTTATGCCTGCGCCTTTTTTTTAAACAAGTTCGGTTACCCGACGGTTACTGCAGATTATATCCCAGCAAAACCATACCCGTCGTGTTCGGCGGACCTTCCCAGCCCCAATACGTGGCGATCACCGGGATCACGATCTGACGGCCGCGGGGATTTTTTAAGTATCCTGGGACATACACGCTCAGGGCGGCATAATCGTCTTTGTCAAGCAACACCTCACTACCCTTTTTGACCGAGCGCATAACGAATTTCAGGGAATCGATGTATTCCCAACCGTATTTGCTCCGGTCATATCCGACCCAGGTCGTGTCGAGATGATAATCAATCGTATCCGCGCCGCGATAGATCGGAAAATTTTGAAAATCAAAGTTGTCTTGAACGATCGCGAAGCGATTTAAATTCTCTTCGATCTTTATCCGGTTCTGCCGCCAAATTTTCCGCAACGGCGTGTCGGACGGGTTTTCGGTATCCGCGGGCGCATAGGACCACGCGACTTCACCCCGGTTGATGTCAAGAATGATCACCTGACAGTTGATGTATCCGTAGGCGTCCCCGTGGTCGTCGAACAGGGATACGTAGGCGAACTTGCCATCCGCGGACCAGCCGATCGGGTAAAAATGCGTGAGCAGGCAATACGTCTGGGAAAAGTCGAACGTCTCCAACGTGTCCGCGGAGTCGGTCGTCCATTCCTTCCCGCCGCCGTATTTCAGTTCCCGGGGGACACGGTATCCGGTCCCGGCGCTCAACAGCAATGATAATATTAAGGGAAGGATCACCTTTTATACCGGCCCATCAATTCACCCTGAGCCAGGATATGGCCTTGGATCAGCGCGAGCAGTTGCTGCTTGGTCAAACCGGGCGCGTCGTCCAGCACTTTATCCAGGGCGTAGAGCCGGAAAAAATACCGGTGGGTTCCCGAAGGGGGGTATGGCCCGTCCCAACCGATCTTCCTTGAATCGTTTTTGCCCTGGATGCCGATCCCCGCGACCCGCTCGTCCGGACCGATGTCCTCCGGCATTTCTCTCATGGTGGCGGGCATATTGTAGACCACCCAGTGGACCCAGTCGCCGGAAGGCACGTCCGGATCGTCAACGATGAGGGCCAGGCTTTTGGCCTCTACAGGGACTTCGTTCCAGGCCAGAGGCGGCGAGATATTTTCCGCCTCGCCGGAATATTTTTTAGGGATCATGCCGCCTTCTTTAAATGCCGTGCTGGTAACAACGAGCTTCATGGTTTCACCTCCGGGTGGAACAAGTTTAGATTCCTTCTTCGGCTGACAACCCGATAAGACAATGACGCAGAGCAGAATAATCTTTTTCATATCCGCCTCCCTATTTGAACTTCAGGAACCCGTAGGTCCGCGGGTCGTAGGTGATGGGCGTGAGCCAGTCCGCGGCCGCCTTCAACCGCGGTTGTTTCCGCCGGAAATTCACGCGCCAAACATCGCCGGGGCGGGCAACGGCATTCAGCTGATCCAGGGGGATGCGGACTTCGACGGTCCATTCGCGGTCGTTCCGCTGCGATTTGACTTCGTATGTTCCGTTCCAGCCGAAATCGGAGCCGGATTCTCCGGTCATCGCATACGTGATCTGCTGGTCAAATGCCGTTCCCAAGGGATTGAAATATATCTGGTAAATTATCCCCTGAGTCGTGTCCGGCTGGAAAAAATAACCGACGCAGTCCTCGTTGTAGATCGACCCGTCGTGGTCAATGAATTTCGCGACCAGACCGGCGATGTCGCGGTCCTGACAGCGCGCGGCCAGATAAAGATTGCGCGCATCGTAAGCGAAGTAAAACCAGACCGAATCGGTCGCCATCGGACCGCCGTCCCAGTTAAAGAACCGTTTGATGGGTACCGGCCAACAGGCTTCGTCGATCTTTCCGTCGATAACCGGCGGTTCGTCCGTTTTTATGCAGTCCGCGATCCGGGCAATCGGCAGGGACCAGTTGACGCGGTGGTATTTCCCCTGCGCGTAGGGAAAACGGACCGCGAAGGACGGCAAGGGGTATAGTTCGCCTGCGTTCTTAATTTTAAAAACGTAATCCGCGCTGCCCAGGGCCGGGATCGATACCACGTCCCCGGCGGGAAAGACGCTCCAGCCTTTAGGCACGGTCCAGCGAATGGTGTCGGTCATAGCCTCGGTTTCATGGATATTTGTCAGCTTGACCGTTAAAAGGGAATCCTTGATCCGCAGACGCTCGTCGAGCAGGTACGGTTCAGGGAACGTCACGCCCCGGCTGTCGATCCTCATCGTCAACAGGCTTTGCTCCAGGGTGAACTCATCCCATGGGAGGACGCTGCCCAGCTTGATCGGCGCAATATGAATTCCGTTTTTATCCACGGTCACCCAGGTGTAGTGGTAAAGCAGACCGGTCGGTCCGGCCGTAGCTTCGCCGCCCGAACTGCCGACGTTGGTATAAAGAATGCCGTTCTGCTCACCGCTGATATAGATATGGGTGTGGCCGGCGAAGACCGCGTCCACGCCAAGATTCTGGAAAATGCGCTGGAGCGTGTCCGGAACGGCCTTAAGCGCGGCGTCCAGGAAAAAAGGTTTGTGTAAAAAAACGAAGGTATGTTTCGCCTTCTTGTTTTTCTTCAAATCCCGGATTAGCCATTCGATCTGTTCCTTGGGCACTGCATCCGCCGTTTCCCAACGGCTGTTGTCGAGGATTATAAAGTGCAATTTCCGAAAGTCGAATGAACGGTACGGCAACCCCGCCTGCGTCCGGAACACGACTTCGGACTCGAGGTCGTATATATCATTATTGCCGGCGCTCATATATAAAGGCATGGTTAATGACGCGGTAATCTTGTGGTACTCGAACCAGCGTTCCTTTAAATTCAAGGTATCCGGTGCCGGGCCTTCGACCTGGTCGCCGACCGTGATCACGAAATCCGGCTTTAGTCGCTCGATCTCGGCCACGATCGAATCGTACACGCCCGGCACCGCGCTGCCCGTACGGTCGCCGAGGACGGCGAAATGGATGGCCGCGTCTTCGGCGGCAAGGGAATGAAAGCTCGCGCCAAGTCCGATCAGCATCAGCAATAGTTTTTTTGACATTTGGCCTCCTTTAAGATTCTTCATCCGCCATGAAACTTGGCGGATTCAGAATGACACCCGATATTTTGCATTTGTTTGACATTTGTCGTTTCCCATTGATTTGAAATTTGTCATTAAATACTATTTCTTCCCCTGAAATTTTTTCAGCTGGCCTTTGAAGAATTCGTTCTCCGGGTCGCGTTTCAAGGCTTCTTTTTCCCAGTAGACGGCCTTCGACTTGTCACCCGCGGCAAAATAAGCCTCGGCCACGGTGTCCATGATGTTCGGATCGTCGGGCGCCAGTTCATGGGCCAGATTCGCGGCCAGGACCGTCTCCTTCGGGTATTTTTTCCGCAAAGCGAATTCCCAGGCCAGGGAATTGAAAACCTCCGGGGTTTCCACGCCGCTCTTCAGCGCCTTCATCAACAGGTCGTACGCCCGGCCCAAATAGTTCTCGCTTGTCTCCCGATCCTCGATCTCGTCGCTCAGGCGGATATAGGCCGGGGCCATGAAGTTGAATTGCCACAACTCGTACAGGCGGCGCAGTTCCTTGACCGGATCCGCAAGGTCGACGATCTTCAGGTCGACCAACCGGTCGTCCGCGCCCTGGTAGCCGCTGCGGTGCAAAACCACGTACAGCGCGGCCGACTGCCGGCCCCGCTTGTCGCCGCCGGCCTTATCGCCGGCCTCGAGCGCCGCGAGGAGCCTTTCCGCCAAGGGCCCGGTCGTCCTTAAGAAGACCGCGGTCATGCTGTCCACCACCTCGGGCCCGGTCAGGATATTGCCCTGGATCGAATAATTATCGCCGGTTCTATGGCCGGCCCAGGCGTTACAGTTCTTGCCCGTGAACGCGGCGCTCCGGCCGTCCTTGTCGACGATGCCGATCTGCCGATCCTCGAACGCCGAGTCCCGGGCCAGGTTGTCCTTTAACACCTCATCGGCGGTGCGGCCCGCAGCCAGGTCCTGCAAACCCCACACGCCGAGCCACGGGTTGGCCAGAGCCTGGCTGGCGATCGCACCCGCGCCGGCTTCAAGCCAGGGGACGATGTAACCCGCATCCAGGACCCGCGAGGCTACGGCCACACCCAATTCGCCGGTCTGGGGATCACGGCCGACGATCGAAAAAGTCCCGGAGCCCGGATCGGCTAAAAGCAGAATCAAAAATATTGCGGTCATTATGCCTCCTTAATACAAAAACATTATTTTTATTATAGGTCGAATGTTCTATTTTTCAAGAGCGATATAATTGCAAAGAGCATAGAGCAAAGGGTAAAGGATATAAAAATCAAAAAACTCTCTGCTCTATACCCTATGCGCTAAGCATTATTCTATCCGTTTTCTAAACCGCAGGATGCTGAAGGTTAGAAGGGCCGTGCCGAAGACGGCCAGGATCAGAAGCTCCCGCCAGAGCGCGGGCAGGCCCGCGCCCTTCAAGAGAATACCCCGGACAATGACCAGGAAATAGGTCAGGGGATTGATATACGCGATCCACCGAAGCGCGACGGGCATGGACGCGACCGGGAAGAAAAGGCCGGAGAGTAAAAAGGCCGGCATCATGAAGGGAAAGATCGTCAGCATGACCTGGGCCTGGGTCCGCGAGACGGACGCGCCGAAAAGCCCTAGGCCGAGTGAGGTAAAAAGGAATACGAGCGAGGAAAAAAACAGCAGAACCAGGCTGCCGCGGATCGGGATATGGAACAGGAGCCGGGCCGCGACCAGGATCAGGACGACGTCGATCAAACCGACCAGAACGAAAGGAATGGTCTTGCCCAGGATAAACTCGAACCGGGAGAGGGGCGAGACCAGGATCTGCTCCAGGGTTCCCAACTCCTTTTCCCGGGTGATCGACAGGCCCGAAAGCAGGGCCGTGACGATGAGCAGGATCATGCACAGGATGCCGGGAACCATGAAACTCGAACTGCGGAGCTCCGGATTGTAAAGAACGCGGACCTGAAGATTCACGAGCGGGACGGAGCGGCTCATGCCTAAGTTCGACGCCCGGGCATTCAGCGCTTGTTCCAGCCGCTTTTTGGAATAGCTGGCCATGATACCTTCGATGTACGCCTTGGTGACGTTGGCCGAGTTGCCGTCCGAGCCGTCGAGCAGGATCTGGACCGCAGCCGCTTCGGACCGGCTCAAGTCCCGGCTAAAGCCGTCCGGGATCACGATCGCAACCCGGGCCTCGTTGCTTTTCAAAGCCGCTTCCGCTTCCGTAACCGGCCCCGCCGAACCGCCGACCCGGATAAAGTAACCTGAGGCGAAGAACGCGGCGGCAAGCTCCCGGCTTTCCGGCGACCGATCGTAGTCGATGATCAAGAGCGGTATGTTCTTGATATCGGTCGTGACTACGTAGCCGAAAATCACGAGCTGGACGAGCGGTGCGCCGAACAGGACGAAGCGCATGCGCGTATCGCGCAGGGCCTGGATGAGTTCCTTGCGGATAAAAGCGGCCAGGGCGCTCATCCGGCGACCCTTTTTTGGAAGCGGCTCGTGCTGATGAAGACGAAAAAAGCCGCGTACAAGAACATGATCAGGAATTCCGGCCACAGCAGGTCCAGTCCCGCGCCTTTCAGGAACAGACCCCGGATAATGACGAGGAAGTATTTGGCCGGAACCGCATAGGAAATGATCCGCAAAACCAGGGGCATGCTGGCGATCGGAAAAATGAAACCGGAAAGAAGGAACGCGGGCAGAAAGGTGGTCAGGAACGCGAGCATCGCCGCCACCTGCTGGGACCGGGAGACGAGCGACAGGAACAAACCGATCCCGAGCGCGCCGATCATGAACAAGGCCGCGGCCAGGTAAAACAAAAAAAGGTTGCCGCGGAAGGGCACCCGGAAGACGAACACGCTGGTGATGAGCACCAGGGTCATTTGCACGACGCTGATCAGGAAATAGGGCGTCAGCTTGCCGACGATAAATTCTCGGGCCCGGATCGGCGTGTAAAAAAGCTGCTCCATGGTCCCGTGTTCCCATTCCACGGTTATGGTCAGGGCCGTGAGCAGGGTACCCAGGATCATCATGATGACCGCGATCAGGCCGGGGACGATGAAATTCTGGCTCCGGAGGCTCGGGTTGTAGAGGAACCGCGTCCGGTGATCGACCGGCGGCTGCAGATCCGGGATCTGGCTGCCGTAGGAACGGAGAAATTCGGCCGCGAACCGGAGGTTATAAACCTGGCTCACGCCCGTCATATAGCCGAGCATGATCTGGGCCGTATTGTTGTCGCTGCCGTCGACCAGGACCTGGACCGACGCCGTCTCGCCGCGGCCCAGAAGACGGCTAAAATCCGCGGGTATGACGACCAGACCCCGGGCCTCGCCCCGGTCGAGAAGGCCGGGGCTTTTCGCCCAGTCAAAATCGGATCGCAGTCGCAGGTCGAACACGCCGGTTTGGCGGAAAGCCTGGTAAAGATCGCGGCTCTCCCGTTTGCCGTCCAGGTCGAAAAAAGCCACGGGCACGTTCCGGACGTCAAAGGTCACCGTGGACCCGAAAAGGACGAGCAGCACGACCGGCCAGATCAGGGCGAAATACAGGATCCGGATATCCCGCCGGATATGCAGGAATTCTTTACCGATGATCGCCCAGGTCCGCATTCTAAGGTTCCATGATCGAGACGAAAACATCTTCCAGGCTGGGCGCTACGGGTTCGAACCGTAGGACGCGGACCTGGCGCTCTCCGAGCCGGCTTTTCAATTCCCGGGCGGACTCATCCCCGTCCAGAAAAACGTGCCAGGCAACACCGAAGGGAATTAGTTTTTTCACCATGGGCTGCCGGCTCAGCAGTTCCCGGGCTTTATCCGCCGGTTCGGCCGCGAGTAAATAGATCCGGTCTTTGACCGACGATTTTAACTGGGCCGGTTTGCCCAGGGCGACGATCCGGCCGTCCTGGATCAGGGCGATGATTTCGCAGTGTTCGGCCTCGTCCATGTAATGGGTGGTGACGAAAACCGTGGTCTGCTCCTCGGCCCCCAACCGGTAGATGAGATGCCAGAAGTCGCGCCGGGACAACGGGTCGACGCCCGCGGTCGGTTCGTCAAGGAATACTATCGACGGCCGGTGGAGCAGGCTGCAAACCAGAGCCAGCCTTTGTTTGAAACCCTGCGCCAACTCGCGCACGATCCGTTTCCGGTCGCGGGCCAGCCCGGCGGTCGTGAGGGCCCATTCTTTGCGCTCCGACCGGGCCGGGTTCTTAACCCGGTAGATACCGGCGAAGAAATCGATGTTCTCCCCGACGGTCAGGTCCGGGTAGAGCGAAAACCGCTGGGACATGTAGCCGATACGTTTTTTTATCTGCTCGTTCTCATCCACGATATCCAGACCGGCTACGGTCCCGCGGCCCGCGGTCGGCTTAAGGATGCCGCAGAGCATGCGGATGGTCGTGGTCTTACCCGCGCCGTTGGGCCCGAGGAATCCGAAGATCTTGCCCTTTTCCAAGCTGAAGCTGACGCGGTCGACGGCCGTGAATGAACCGAATTTTTTGGTCAGGTCTTGGACTTCAATAATGTTCATGGGATGATTAGGGTGATCTTAAAAATCGATTACGGTGATAATAAATGAATTTAGTCATGGGTCGGGCTGGCTTTCTGCCGGATCAGGGCGATGAAGGCGTCTTCAAAATTCGGTTCGACGGCACGCAACTCGGCCGCGATGCCTTTTGTTTTCAGGTACGCCTCGATGGAGGTCGGGTCGGAACGTTTCAGTACGACATGCAGCGTGTCGGCGACCGGATAGGAGTCGATCAAGTTCGGGTCCGGGGGCAGGACGATCTCTCGCAGCCTTCCGGGATCGGGTAAGGTGATCTCCAGAATAAAATAAGGATAAGCTTTTTTCACTTCCTCAGGCCGGGCTACGGAGAGCAGTTCGCCCCGGTACAGAAAACCGACTCGCGAGCATCTCTCGGCCTCATCCATATAGGGCGTGGAAACCACCATCGTCACGCCCTGGCCATGGAGTTCGTATAAAAATTCCCAGAGCTCGCGCCGCGAGACCGGATCCACGCCGGTCGTCGGCTCGTCCAGGATCAGCAGCTCCGGCGTGTGGAGAAGGCTGGTGACGAGCGCGAGCTTTTTCTGCATGCCGCCCGACAATTGGCCGGCCCGGCGCGTCAGGAACGGACCGAGCCGGGTGACCTGCATGAGCCTTTCCCGGCGGCTTGCGAAATCAGTTTCGCGGATCAGGTACATGCGGCGAAAAAAGTTCAGGTTCTCCTCGACGGTCAGGTCCGTGTATAGGGAAAAATTCTGGGGTACGACGCCGATCTTCAATTTGACCTGATCCGGATCCCGGATCACGTCGACGCCGCACACCCGGACTTGACCCCGGCTGGGCGAGAGGACACCGGCGAGAACGCGCAGGAAGGTCGTTTTACCCGCGCCGTCCGGCCCGATCAATCCGAAGATCTCACCCGGACCGACCGCCAGGGTCAAACCACACAGGGCCGGGGTCTTTTTGAAATCTTTGGATAGATCCCGGACTTCAATCACCGGCATCTTCGCGGAACTCGGCGTCGGCGGGCATGCCGGGCATGAGCTTTTCGTCCGGATTGTCGATCGTGATCTTGACGGCGAAGACGAGCTGGGATCTTTCCTCTTTGACTTGAATATTCTTCGGCGTGAACTCCGCCTCGCGCGCGATCCAAGTCACCTTGCCGCGGAACGACTGACCCGGATAGGCGTCGGCAAAAACGACTGCGGTCGCGCCCAGCCGGATATTGCCTAAGCGTTTTTCCGGCAGGTAGATCTTGAGCCAGGCCGCCTTCAGATCGGCAACCTTGAGGATCGGCGCGCCCGGGAATATCATTTCTCCCGGTTCAAAGTTGCGGGCCAGGACCACGCCGGCGACGGGGCTTAAGATATAGGCATTGGCGATCTGGGTCTGGACCAATTCGATCTGGGCCCGGGCCACGGTCGCTGCGGCCCGCGCCTTTTCCTCGGCGGTCCCCAGAACTTCATACTGGGTTTCGATAGCCTCCCAATCCTTATCCGGCAGATCCCCCGAATCGTGGAGGCTGCGCATCCGTGCAAGATTCCTTTCCAATTCGCTTTTCCGGGCCAGGACTTCCTTCAGTCCCTGCTCCGCGATCGCGAGCCCGGCCCGGGCGCTTTTTTCCTGGGCTTGCAGCTCCCGGTGGTCGATCACGACCAGGGTATCGCCAGCTTTGACCCGGCTTGCTTCGGTCACCCTTATTTCCGAGATCAGGCCGGCGAGCTTGGTCGCGATCTGGATCTCATCGACTTCGATCATTCCCGAACCGGAAATACCGGCCGGTTTGGACCGGGTGATGATGATCACCACGACGGTAATGGTGACGGCTAATAAAATGATTGGGATTAAAAATTTTTTATTTTTCATGGTACCCCTTTCTAAAAACGAAATTCCTCGTGTTAGCAAACCCGAATTGTTAAAATTTATATCGGACTGATCAGGTCAGTTTAATCCGTGACTTTAACGCTGTCAAGGGCGATGGTCCTTAAGGAACCAGCGGCTCTGCTTCACCATCTTATCGAAGAAGACCTCGAACTTTTTCTCAAAAACCAGATACAAAACGACCGTGGCGAGCGAACCCGCGATCCCGCAGATCCAACCCGTAACCCCGGCCCGGAGGATCTTATCGCCCAGGAGGACCCAGACCACGATCCCGGGCAGCCGTCCGATGGCGATGATCGGGATCAGCACCCTGAGCGCGATATTGGTCAGCCCGGCAAGATAGAATACACCGTCGCCGATCGGGGTCGGAACAAACGAAAGAAAAAGGATGAATGACAATCCCCGTTTAGTGATCTCTTGTTCGAATTTCCAGGCCTTGTCGTCCAGGATGAATTCCAGTATTTTCCGGCCCAGAACACGGGATAGAATGATCGCCAGGCCGCCGCCTAAAATGACCGCGGCCCAGGATAAAAGAATGCCTTTTCCCGCTCCGAAGAGGATACCGGATGAAACATTCAAAACCTGCCCCGGAATGGGCGCGACGATGATCTGGAGGATATATAGTAAGAGGTATACCAGGTAACCCCAGCCACCGTAGCCGCGGATCACGGCCCGGAACTGGACTGGGTCCTTGAGCAAAAAGCCGTATTTTTTGACGAATAGATATGAAACTAGGAAGATGAATAAAAAAAACAGGATCGTGCCCGCGATTCCGATGATCCGCCGGGCCATTCTGCGCTCCATACAGTTGAAATATAGCGATTTTAAGGGGTGAGTCAATATAATAACAAATTCCGCGTATAGCGGTCTTCTTGTCCGATAGGTATTTGATAAGTAACATATTTATTAATCATTATTACTCTCTATCATAGTATACGATTATTAAACATCCGGTCAAGCGAAAAAATTGATATGCCATCATTTAAAATATTAGAATTTCCATACAACTATTGACATTACTTTTATTTGTATTATTATTGCTAGGTAAATATATACTAGGGAGGTAACGATGAATAAAACCATCGGTTTAATTCTGATTACAATAAGTCTAATCAGTGCTGAGTGGCTAAGAATGTGTGGTGCATCACCAGATGCAGTACCACCGCAGACACAAGTGATCAAATCAAACAGTGGCTCCGTGTGTATTTCCACTATATTGTTCGGATTCACGGCTAACGATACCCTGATTGATGGTAAAAATTTCCGACGCATGGTCATACCTGGTGAGGAAGTTGACGTAAACACCGGGCATGCCGGTATGCCCCAAATACCATTTATCAGGTTGAAGATTGCCGTACCCGATTCCTGCGATTTCAGCATCAGTGCCAACAGCGCGGAAAATAATACCGTCAATGATTTCTTGCTCTATCCGGTTCCCAATGTTGTATTTGATGATACAGGCGGCTTGATACGTACCCGGGAAGTCTATACCTATGATACGATATTTTACGGAAAAGATACGCTTTATCCCAACAAGCAATATGATATAATCAGCGTCGGTCATTGGCGAGATCAACGGATAATGGAAATCGTGTTGTACCCCGTGCAATTTGATCCCCATGATAAGATAGTCTATTTCGCCAGCCGGATGGAGTTAAAGATTAATTACGTGGGGCAGGCATTTTTTAATTCCAACGGTTTAGGACCGTTTGAAGGTTTGGCGCGCGATATCCTCCTCAATTATCCAGGCATCGACCACCAGTTGCTGTCGCATCCCGATCCAACAGTCCACTATTATACCGATCTGCGGGATACTCATAATGTGGCGGACTACATTATTGTCACGCATGAGTCATTTCTACTCAACGAAACTACCGCGCCTAAGATCCAAGCCTTTGCCCAGTGGCGTGTGAAACACAACAAGTTTGATGTAGCGGTGGTATCGATGTCGGATGTCGTCGCTCAGTTTAATCCTTCCGGGCACGACTCGACCCAGCTCAGGAATTTTCTAATCTATGCGTATGAAAACTGGCATGCCTACGCCATGCCGGATGACCATTTTGCCTATTGTCTCTTTATCGGCGACTGGAACTATGTACCCACAGTGCTTAGCAATTATACCGAAAGCGAGCGTGATTGGCTGGGCGCCAATGACCATTATTTTACCGTCCTGGGTCCGCCCAGTTCCCAACCCTACATCATGCTGGGCCGCTGGCCGGTCAAGGTGGGCAAATGGCAGGACCTTGTGACGATTGCCGACAAGACCATCAATTATGAACAATCACCGACCCTTGGTGACTGGCGCCGCGATGTTTTTCTAACGGCTGGCGACTTGGGTGGTGGTCTGGGATTTAATTCGAAAATATACCAATGTTTTCCCTACGTTAATAATATAGGTTATGATACTATAATTGTCACGAAATTCATTGGACCGGGTTCACTGCCGGATAATGAATACCGTGACAGCGTGCAGAAATATCTCAATACCGGGAACCTACTAACAACATATATTGATCATGGCGATCCCAAGGGCTGGGACAGTTATGATACCACCGATTTAAAAACGCTTGCTAATGGCGCGCGCTTGCCCGTAGTCTTCAGCAATGCCTGCTTGACCGCGATGTTCCAGTGGGACACCTCATTCTATGGTCCGCATCATTTCCGACCGCACAGCGATTCGTCATTCGGCGAATTGATGCTTGTGCGTCCCGGGGGCGGGGCGGTTGCGTTTTGGGGAGCAACCGTTTACTCCAACATACCCGATGATCAAACCTGGTGCCAGAATATGTTTGTCTATCAGAATTGGATTTTGGGGTATTCGGCCGATGCTCGATTCCTGCGCGACTACCCGGGCTGCTATTGTTTGCTGGGCGACCCGGCGCTGGATTTAGGTGACTATACGGCCTATCCGACCTTACCCGATCTTGTAGTAAGACCGGTTGAGGATGACTTTGTCCTGCTGGATCCGTATCCATATCCCGGAACCAATGCGACGATTCCGATCCGAGCTAAAATTATGAATATCGGGCATGTGCGGGCCGACAATGTGGCGGTGAAATTCAGCATCAGCAAATCCGGCAGCACGTTTTATGAAAATACGGTCTGGGTTAGTCAAATTCTACCGCGGGATTCCGCGATCGCGATTTCCTACTGGAATGCAGGTACGACCCATCCGAATTTCGCCGGGGAAATTGGTAACTGCGATATTACGGTCATCGTCAATCCTAACCAGGTGATCCCGGAATCATGGTATTTAAACAATAGCCGAACCATCAAACGTAAGGTCGCACTGTATCCCTACCTTACTGGTTGGTCCAAAAAAGTATCCACCTATAGCCAACCCGCGCTCGGTAATATCGACCGGTTTGGCAATGCAGAAATAGTCTATGCTAGTCTTGATTCGATCTATATTTTCAATCCCGATGGCACGAATTTCGGCAATTGGCCTAAGTACTTCAAAGGGGTCGCCGGATTAACCCTGGCCAACATCAATGCCGATCAAAATCTGGAGATCATCGCTTATTCTAAGGAATCACTGAAAGTCTATAATTACCAGGGTAATGTCCTGTCCGGTTGGCCGGTGGCAAGGCCTGAGTCTACATATTATTATGATGCCCTCCCCGCAATCGGCCATATCGAAAATTTTTCTACCTGGTCCATTGTGGTCGTTGCCCGACCAAACTTAGCCCAGCCTATCCCTCAGCCCATGCACCTTTTGATTTATGCCGCCAACGGGCAACTCAATCATAATTTTATCTTGAGCCATGCCATTGGCGGCAGCGAGGTAACACCATCTGTTTCCATCGGCAATATGGTGGTGGATGTCAATGAACACGATGAAATCGTCATTTCTTATTGCGATCCTAGTGATACCGGCACGTATAAAACCGAGATTTTCAACAATAGCGGGCTAATACGCACCCTGGACTATGGTAATACTGAAACCGTTGGGTTGGTTGACTTGAACAACGATGGTTTGGTGGAATTGATTGTCGGCGATGGCGCAGGACGCATCAAAGCCTATGATGTTCAAAACGATACCCTGCTCTGGGATCAACCAACAGAATTAACTCAAATCAAGAGCTCGCCGGTAATCGGCGATATATATCCAGGTCCAGGCTATCCGGGTGTTGAAATCAATTTTGGTACAAATTTTCAAAAAGCTCATTTGCGCTTGAACAGTGATGGGTCGACCATCTACCCCTGGCCCGATTCGATAACCGGTGCGGTCAGAACTTCGGACGCTATCGGGCATATTAATGGTGATAACAATCTCGATATAATAACCACAACTCAGGGTTTTTATCTTTATACTCATACGCATGACAGACTAAGAATCGCGCCCTATCCATTACCGTTTTTTGGCTTTATGTCATCACCGGTGATCGGTGACATCAACGGCGATAGGAAAAACGAGGTTATCATATCGACATCTGATCACTACCTTCATGTCTTGAAAAATGGCAGCAGCAGTGTTACCAGATACTTGTTAGAATGGCCCCAGTTTCATCACGATTATCAGCATACCGGGCTTTTTGGTTGGTAGGTTATTTGATCAACATAATAATATCCGGTTATTTTAGGATTAATTTTAATTATGATCATAGGGAGTTTATGAGTACATGATAGACATGGAGAAAAAGGAGTGTGCTTGCTGCGACATGCTATAATATATGGTTTGTTAGGGATTCTTAGCGGTTTTTTGTTATTAGCTGCTTATCCTGGGGGTTGGTCCGATGATATTTTGTTGACACCGGAAGACATGAAGTGGCGCGGGAATCCGCATGTAACAGTGGATGGTATTTATAATGTTTGGGCGACCTGGGATAGCACAACCTTGGCGAACGGTACTGGCGAGGCTTTGTATTCAAAACGTGACAGCCTGGGTGCCCCCTTGATTACGGAGACATCGGTATCCAACAATCCTTCGTATTCCCTTGAACCCCGTATCGCCGTTGATGCCTCTAACAACGTGCAATTTGTCTGGCTGAACGAAACACCCCAGGGCTGGGGCTTGTGGCATGCAAAGCTAGCCAATGATGGTTCGGTGATTGTACCTTCGCATCTGGCCGTGAGTGGCAACAATGGCGGCTACCCTATTGAAATCGCCTTGAACCGTTACAACGAAATCAACGTTGTGTGGAACGATAATGTTGCGGGTTATGATCAAATAGACTACACGAAACTGGATTCATTGGGCAATCCGATTATTGCCAAGATGCGGGTATCGCCGGCGAATGTGTTTTCCTACTGGCCGGGTATCGGGGTGGATAGTTTTGCTAATGTCCATTTGGCTTACCGTGCGGACAGTGGACCAGCAGACCGCCTGGCATATACCAAGTTAGACCGATCTGGTAACGTGCTAATTGACAATAAATTCTTTGGTTACGGGGGCCTACCTACGATTATTGCGGATCATAGACAGAATATCCACATGGTCTACAATGATCCAACCGAGCCGGGGATTACGATCGAGTATTTGAAACTCGACCAGAACGGGAATATCTTGGTCGGACCGTTGTCTTTGAGCCCTTATCAGCATAATATATTAGTAAGGATGGCGATGGATTCCCTGCAGTATTTGCACATATTTTGGGATTTGGAAGTGGACCCATGGTGCATTCTGTATACCAAACTGGATACCAATGGCAATTATGTAATACCACCCATACCTATTGTTTATGCACCATATGCAGTGTATCCTGGTACACCACGAATTGCAGTGGATTTAAGCAACCGGTTGCATCTTATCTGGCTCGATGGACGCTTGGGGACAGGAACGGCAGATGTTTATTATAAGCGCGGCGAGAATGAGATCGCGATACCGGAACACAAGAAACAAGAGCAAATAAGGTCGACAGAATTAATAATTACACCCAATCCCTTTAATCATGTTGCTCAAATAAAACTTGCCGGAGGGCAAGTTCCCGGACAAAAAATCATTATCTATATCTACGACGCTGCAGGACGGTTAGTTAACATGCTAAATTACCCTAGTCCGGGTTCGAACGGTGCTATAGTCTGGGATGGCACAGACCGTGGGGGAAATTTGTTGCCCACGGGCGTCTATATTGTCCGCCTTGGTGAATTCAAGGATGGCATTTCAGTGCCGTTGGTTTTATTAAGATAGTTGAAAATCAATGTAATGTTTTAGCAGATATTGGTCTATTAGTCCGCTATGTTTTTTTGATTATTATCCAGATTAACCGAGCAGACCCCTACGGGGACAAACAATTATTAATGGCAAATCCGCATGTTTATAAGGAAGTCAGATAGACTAATAATAGATACCCCGATCCCCTCGAAAAAAATCTCGGGATCATGGCAAGTCGGGGGATGACACCTTGGGGATTCAGGGGATGACAACATGGAGATGCGGGGGATGACAAGGGAAAGATTCTTTATTTTATTGACTTTTTGCATTTTTTAGCTAAAATACGTCATGAGGCGGCTGGAAAATAATCTGGATAGTATTGCCGCAGCGAATGAATAACATCCGAATCTTTAAGAATTGGAAAATATTCTCGGTCATTCCCGCGCTTCGTGATAAGGAGGCAAGAAAATGAGCGCAAAAAGTTATCGAACTGTCGGATTTTTCGGTCATGCCGGCGGTGGCAAGACGACCATCTGCGACGCCATGCTTTATCTTACCGGCGCGAATAACCGGTTGGGAAAGGTCGCCGACGAAACGTCGGCTTTTGACACCGATCCCGAAGAACTCAAACGGGGTTGCAGCCTTTCTTTGGGCCTGGCCACCTTTCCTTACCGCGACTACACCTTCAATATCGTCGACACACCGGGCTACCTGGATTTTATCGGCGACGCGCTGAGCGGCGTCGAAGCCGTGGATTGCGCGGCCCTGGTCGTGGACGCGACGACCGGCATCGCGGTGGGCACGGAACGCATGCTCCAGCAGGTGGAAAAGAAGAACCTGCCGTCCCTGTTTTTTGTCAATAAATTGAAGAAGGAAAACACCGACTTTTACGCGGTCGTAAAAACGTTTCACGAGATAACAAAACGCAAGATTGTGGTCCTGACCATTCCCATCGGCGCGGCCGAAAAATTCCACGGCGTTGTCGACATTATAAAAAACAAGGCCTACGTCGCGAAAGACGGCAAAGTCGTCGAGACCGATGTTCCGGCCGACCTCAAGGATAAGGTCGCCGAGTACCGGGACCAGTTCATAGAAGCCGCGGCCGAGATCGACGACAACCTGATGAACAAATTCGTCGAGGGCAAGGAGATCGCGCTCGCCGAATGCCTGGAACCGGTCAAGAAAGGCGTATGCGCGGGCAAGATCGCGCTCTGCTTGTGCGGCGAGGCGCTCGAGCTTATCGGCGTCCAGAACCTGATCGATACGATCGCGGAATTCCTGCCTTCCCCGGACCTTCTGCCTGACATTAGCCTGGGCAACCAGAAGATTAAGCGGTCGGACGACAGCGAATTCCTGGGATTCGTTTTCAAAACCGCGGTCGAGGCCCATCTGGGCGACCTCTGCTACGTCCGGGTCTTCAGCGGCAAGATGCCGGTCGGCAGCGTCGTCAATAACCCGACCCGCGGCGGTGAGGAGAAGATCAACCAGATCTACCAGATGAAGGGCAAAGAGAAAAAAGAAACCAACCAGCTCTCGACGGGCATGATCGGCGCCCTGGTCAAGCTGAAGGACACCCATACCGGCGACACGCTGACAGGCAAATCCACGGTCAAGCTGCCGGGCATGGAATTCCCCGCACCCTCGATCTCTATGGCGGTCGTGCCCAAAGCCAAAGGCGACGAGGAAAAGATCTCGAGCGGTCTGAACCGCCTGCGCAACGAAGACCCGACCTTCAGTTTCGTTTTCGACCCGGAGATCAAACAGCTTTTGATTTCGGGGATCGGCGAGCTCCATCTCGACGTGATCCTGTCCCGGCTCCAGCGCAAGTACGGAGTGAGCGTGGACCTGGTCAAGCCGCGCATGAAATACCGCGAGACCTTCACGAAAAAGACCGAAGCCCAGGGCAAGTACAAGAAACAGACCGGCGGTCACGGCCAGTACGGTGACTGCTGGCTTAAGATCGAGCCCCTGGCCCGGGGCCAGGGTTTTGAGTTCGTCGACGATATCACCCAGGGCCGGATCCCCAACCGCTACATCCCGTCCGTGGAAAAGGGCGTCCGCGAATCCCTGGAACTGGGTTTTCTGGCCGGATACCCGTTCGCCGACATAAGAGTCTCGGTCTATGATGGTTCGTACCACGATGTCGACTCGTCGGACATCGCGTTCAAGATCGCCGCGAACATGGCGATGAAAGCGAACGCCGAAAAAGGCGCGATCGTGCTCCTGGAACCGATCAGCGAGATCGAGGTTTACGTGCCCGAGGATTACATGGGCGATGTGATCGGCGACCTGAACAGCCGGCGCGGCAAGATCATGGGCATGGAAGTCGTCGGCCGCAACCAGATGATCAAGGCGCTAGTGCCCGAGGCCGAGATGTATAAATATTCCACGAGTCTTCGCTCCATGACGCAGGGCCGCGGTTATTTTTCGATGAAGTTCCACCATTACGAGGAAGTTCCCCGGGAAATCACCCAGCGCATCGTCGAGGACGCGAAAAAAGAAAAGAAATGAGACCGGTCCTCTTCCGGATCTTCGGCCTGGGCGTACCCTCCTACGGTTTGATGCTTGTCATTTCGTTCCTGGTCGCGATCTTTCTCGTCCGCAAGTCCGCCAAGAAATACAACATTCCGGCCGCGGTCATCGAAAACCTGGCTTTCTGGGTCATGATCGGCGTCATCATCGGCGGCCGGCTGCTTTACGTCCTCTTCCACTTCAACGAGTATTACGACTTTTTCACGATCTTCGAGATCTGGCGCGGCGGGATGATGTTCTTCGGCGGTTTCCTCGGGGCGGTCGTAGCCGGGATCCTATATATCCGGACCGTGAAGCTGCCGATCCTGCTCCTGGGCGACATCATCGCGCCCTCGATCGCCCTGGGCGAATTTTTCACCCGGATCGGATGCTTCCTGAACGGCTGCTGCTTCGGACTCAAGTGCTCCCTGCCCTGGGGCATCAAGTTCCCGTCCGATTCGATCGCCGGATCCTCGCCCGTCGGCGAATTCCACCTCCACCCGACCCAGCTTTACTCCTCGCTCTTCGGCCTGCTCCTTTTCGTCTATCTTTTCCTGCGGTCACGCCGAAAGCATTTCCGTGGCGAGCTTTTCGGGCTCTACCTGGCGGTCAGCGGCCTGTACCGGCTCGGCATCGATTTTATCCGTTATTATGAAAACGCGGCCAACCTCTGGGTCAACCAACTGATATCCGCGGCCGTGATCATCGCCGGGATCGCGCTATACGTGACAAGCTTAAAGAAAAAAATCGTGGACAAGGCGGTCGTAGCTTCGCTTCAGAAAAAAGTTAAAGCGTAAATTTTTTGGGGGTTTTAAAGATGGAGGTGTCTTATCCGGACCGGTATCATCAAGGACGTTTTTCGCTATTCCCTGGATTTTATCCTGCCCCAGATCTGTCTGGTCTGCAGCCGCGAGACCGAAGGCGGTCCGGTCTGCAATGACTGCCTGAACCTGATCCCGGTCCTCCCGGCGCCGTATTGTCCGGTTTGCGGCCGGCCGACGCGGAAGGTGCGTTCGAAACAGCCGGTCCCGACCTGCCGCTTTTGCCGCCGGGAGGAGAACCTGGACCACGGCCGGGCCTGGACCTTGTTCGTCCCGCCCCTGGACAAGATCATCCACCATTTCAAGTACCGCCGGCAGCAGAAGATCGGCCGGATCCTGAGCATGGGCATGGCGACCGTGCTTAAATACGATTTTTTCTTGAAAGATAGCGACCTGATCACCCCGGTGCCCCTTTTCTGGTGGAAGCGCTTACGCCGGGGTTATAACCAGTCCCAGGTCCTGACCCGGGTCATCCAGCAGGAATGCGCGATCCCGGTCCAAGACGTCCTGGTCCGCACTCGGCCCACGAAAACCCAGACCCGGCTCACGGAAAATAAACGGAAAGAGAACGTCCGGGGCGCCTTTAAGGTCAAAGACGGCGGGGTCGCCGGCAAGAAGGTCCTGATCGTGGACGACGTCATGACCACGGGCGCGACGATCCGGGAATGCAGCCGGGTACTGAAAGAAGCGGGCGCCGAGCGGGTCTACTCGCTCGTCGCCGCGATCACGCCCTGATCCGGATCTCGGGGTTCTCTATAATATCCTCCCCCTGAATGGGGGAGGATTAAGGTGGGGGTGATCAATTTATGTTACCGTTTAAACCAAATCATCGCCGTGCTCGAAATTTAAGAAAAAGCATGGCCGATGCTGAGAATAAGTTATGGCACAAACTCCGCAACAAGCAATTGGGTGTCAAATTTCGCCGTCAACAATTGATTGGTCGGTATATTGTAGATTTTGTTTGTTTCGATATGAATATAATAATTAAAATCGACGGCGGACAACATGATGAATCGTTGCTCGATGCTATTCGTGATCGTTGGTTTGTGGATCAAGGGTATAAAGTATTTAGGTTCTGGAATAACGATGTACTAAAGAATTTTAATGGAGTGATCGAGATATTATTGAAGGATATTTCACCCTCCCCTTCATCCCCTCTCCCACAGGGACAACAATTATTATAACAGAACTTGGTTAATGAAGCCATCAAGGGAGGGGAATTATTATTGATAGAAGATGCCCATTGAAAAAAATCGGTAAATCGGCATGTTGACTTTATAATACGAACGGGTATTATTTTGAAACCACTATGAACCATTCAGACAACCCCTGGCTATCCATTCCCGCGCCGGACTACGAAGCGCACATGGCCAGTCCCGAGGTCGGCCAACTCCAGTTCCTCAACACGGTTTTTAAGGAAACCCTGGCCGGACGGCGGCCCAAATCCCTGCTCGTCCCGGGATGCGCGACCGGCAACGGCTTCGAACACATCGATTTCACGATCACGAAGCGGGTCGTGGCCGTGGATATCAATCCCGCTTACCTCGCCTTACTCCGGGAACGATTCCAAGATGCCGTGAAACGCATCGAGACGGTCGAAAAGGATATTCTGGCCTGCGAATTCGCGCCGGCGAGTTTCGACCTGATCTTCGGAGGACTAATTTTCGAATATATCGACGCGGCCACCGCGCTCGCGCGGTTCCGGACCTGGCTCTCGAGCAACGGCGCCCTCATTGCGGTGCTGCAGCTACCGGACGACCAACTCCCCGTGGTAACGGAAACTTCCTTTGCCAGTCTCCGGAAGCTCGCACCGATCATGAAACTCCTGATCGGCGAGGCGTTCGACCAAACCGCGGCCGCGCAGGATTTTGTCCGGGTCAAGGCGGAGGTCCGGCGCCTGGCTTCGGGCAAGCGCATGTACGTCGCCTCATATGCTCCCCGCTGACATTTGAAACGCCCGCCCAATAACGCTCCCTTCTCGCGTTTAGCTAATTGGCAAAACAGGGGGTATCCGTTGACAGGCCAAGGTCGTTCGGATATAATGTACTGCTTATAGAAAGGAGCGGTCATGAAATCTTCTTATGCCTTACGGACAGTTCTTTTCGCATTATGCGTTTTCGGGATTTCCTCCGGCACGGAGATCGTCCGCACCGAGTGGCGGTGGTATGAACAGAATTTCGGCCTGATCGCCAGTTTCCCCGTAAAATTCGAAGCCCAGTCTGGTTCTTTCGCGTTGACTTATAAAGGGTTCGGCATTGGGACCACCGTGTTCGATCTCCACGCGTGGGACCTGTTCGAAAATTTCGACAGCACCCATAAATTTATCGCGGTTTTCGCGCCGGCCACTATCTATTATATACCCTGGGCCAGCCACCGTAAAACCCGGGAGATCACGCCCGTCGTTTTCAATTTCCACACGACCCTGTGTTTCTGGGGACCGAAGAGCACCTCGCTAATGGATTTTGGCATCGGATTACAGTATTATAACTTCCAACTGGGGGCCGGATTCAAATCGATCAAATCCGAGTCCCGTAATTTCTTCGTGCCCGAGAGCGAAACCGGATTCAACAACTATCCGGTGAACAACGGCTCTTTTTACGTATCCGTCAACATCACGCCGGGGATATGGGAGGCACTCGGTTCTAAAATAATCAAACCGCCCGAACCGAAACCAGCCTCGGATTCGTTATAACGCAGTAACCGTCAGAACCAGCGCTCCGTCTTGACTTTCGCTCCAAAATCGGGTATAATAAGCCGCGTTTAAAGCGTAATGCCGTCATTTTAATCGCAGATTATCAAACAAAGGGGTCGGTTAGATCCGATCGCGACAATTTATTCTTAAAAGGAGGAGTTTAAGATGAAGAAGAGCGCGACCCTGCGCAAGGGCATCATGGAACGCCGGGCTCTGGTCGTGCCGGGCTGCCATGACGCCTTGAGCGCCAAGGTTATTGAAAAATGCGGATTCGAAGCGATCCAGGTCTCGGGCTACGGCCTGGCCGGATCGTTACTCGCCAAACCCGATGTGGGCCTGATCCAATACAAGGACGTCATGGACCTGACCTGGAACATCTGCCAGGCGGTCGCGATCCCGATCATGGCCGATATCGATACCGGCGGCGGCAACGCGGTCAACGCGGCCTGGACCGTGGAGCGCTTGATCGCCATGGACGTGGCGGGCATGAACATCGAAGACCAGGTATTTCCCAAGCGCTGCGGCCACATGGCGGGTAAAGAAGTGATCCCGGCCGAGGAAATGGTCGGCAAGATCAAGGCCTGCGCCGAAGTCCGGAACCGCCTGGACAAGGATTTCATCATCAACGCCCGGACCGATTCGTTCGCGCCCCACGGCCTGGACGAGGCGATCAAACGCTGCAACCTGTACCTGGACGCGGGTGCGGACCTGGCGTTCATCGACGGCATCCGGACCCGGGCGGACATCGAAAAAGCGCTCAAAGCGCTGAAAGGCCCGCTTTCAGTCAACCTAATGGACGCCGTGTCCGGCGTGAAAACCGAACTCATTCCGATCCCGGAGCTGGCTAAAATGGGCGTGGGCCGGGTCTCGATCCCGGTCGCGTCGATCATGGTCACCTTGAAAGCGCTGATGGACTTCTTCAAGGCCCTCAAGGCCTCTCCGACCGGCATCTTGGCCGGCCAGACCCAGTGGATCACATCGTTCGCCGAGTACACGGATTTTGTCGGGCTAAAAGAATACAAGGCGCTCGAGGACAAGTATTTGCCCAAAGAGCGCATGGAAACGAAATACCGCGGCGCCAAGAAGATCGCCGAATGAGCGAGGAGTGATCATGGGAATGACCGTCGTTCAGAAAATCCTGGCCTGTTCGACCGGACGGGCTTCGGTCAAGGTCGGCGACGTCGTCGAGCCAGCGGTCGACCTGGCCATGTCCCACGAGAACGCGGCGCTGGTGATCAACCAGTTCCAGGAGATCTTCCAGGACACGGGCCTGGAACCGACAGTCTGGGATCCGAACAAGATCGCGATCATCTTCGACCACCGCGTTCCGGCCGAGAGCTCCAAGACCGCGACCAACCAGAAAAAGGTCCGCGCGTTCATCGCCCAGCAGGGCATCACAAAATTCCACGACATCCGCTCCGACGAGGGCGGCATCTGCCACCAGATCCTGCCCGAATCGGGTTATGTTCGGCCCGGCCAGGTGGTCGTCGGCACGGACAGCCACACCACGACCCACGGCGCCTTGGGCGCTTTCGCGTTCGGCGTCGGCGCGACCGAGATGGCAAGCGTCTGGTCTTTGGGCCGGGTCCTCAATGTCGAGGTACCAAGCACGATCAAGGTCGAAACCAAAGGCCGGCTGAAAAAATTCGTAACGCCCAAGGACCTGATCCTTTATTTGATCGGAAAGATCTCGGCCGAGGGCGCGACCTTCAAAGTCCTCGAATTCCACGGCGACGCGATAACTCGGATGCCGATCTCGGGCCGGCTCACGATCTGCAACATGTCGGTCGAAGCGGGCGCGACTTCGGGTATCGTGCCGGCCGACGCCGAGACCCTGCGCTATCTCAAAGAAGAGGCGGGCGTGAACGAACCAGTCGAACCGGTCCAGCCCGACCCCGACGCCGTCTACGACCAGATCGTCAAACTCCAGCTGGGACGGATCTCGCCCCAGGTCGCCTGCCCCCACATGGTCGATAACGTGAAACCGGTCGAGGAAGTGGCGGGCGTGAAGATCCAACAGATCGTCATCGGTTCCTGCACCAACGGCCGGCTCGATGACCTGAAGCTCGCCTGCCAGATCCTGAAAGGCAAGAAGGTCGCACGCAGTGTGCGGCTCCTTGTCTTCCCGGCTTCCTGGCGCATCTATAAAGAAGCGCTCAAGAAAAAGTATTTATCCGTTCTCATCGATGCCGGCGCCGTCATCATGAACCCGGGCTGCGGTTGCTGCCTGGGTGTGCACCAGGGCGCCCTGGCCGACAATGAAGTCGCGCTTTCCACAACGAACCGGAATTTCAAGGGCCGGATGGGAAATCCCAACGCCGAAGTCTATCTTTGCTCGCCAGCGGTCGCGGCCGCCAGCGCCATCACCGGTGTCATCACAGACCCGCGAAAAGGAGAATAAAATGAATAAGGTGGTTTTCAAGGTCGGTGACGACATCTCCACGGACCATATTTACCCGGGCCGGTTCATGGCCACGGTCCTGCCGAAGGAAACACCCCAGTACGCTTTCGCCGATTACGCCGATTTCAACGGTCGGCTGAAGAAAAAGGAAGTGCCGGCCGGTAGCGTGATCGTCGCGGGCAAAAATTTCGGCTGCGGCTCGTCGCGCGAGCAGGCGGCCTCGACGCTCAAAGGTTGGGGTCTGACCGTGATCGCCCGCGGCTTTGCCCGGATCTTCCTGCAAAACTCGATCAACCTGGGCCTGAATACGGTGATCTGCCCAACGATCGAGGCCGAAGAGGGCGACGAGGTGGAGGTCACTCCGGAGACGGTGATCAACAAGACGAAAAAACGGGCGTACCAAATCTCACCCCTGCCCCGGGCGCGGCAGGAGATAATGGACGCGGGCGGCCTTATCCCTTTCACGCGGGAAAAATTATTGGCGATGCGAAGGAAAAAATAGGAAATGTCCCCGTTGTTTTTCTAAATATAGAGAGCTCGCGAGTCCCGCGCCTAAAACCGGCGCGGGACTCGCGGTGATAAAGAAAATATGTCATCCCCCGGTTAAACCGGGGGATCTCCGTTTTTATCGGATTATGGTAAGTTTTTGACTCTGCCTTACCCCGTTAAATTCAGCGACCAATAGATAAACGCCACCGGGCAGTTTACGGCCGGTCTGGTCAGTACCTTTCCAGGAAAGGGATGAGGGTAAGATGAAAGAATTTACTAACCTACCCGTCGCATCATAGATCCGTAACTCTATGCTCTTACCATTATACCCTATGCCGCTAGCGCGGATATCGGTCCGATCATGGAAGGGATTCGGACAGACATTCAAGCTCAAGCCGGTCGAACCTTTCGCGTCGTTCTCTTCGACTCCGGTCGTGAACATCCCTTCTTCGGTGTAATTCAGGCTGCCGTTGTTCCAGCCGGCGATCGCGTAAACGCAGTTGCCGATGACCGCCGTCGCCAACGACTGACGGGCGTTCTGCATTGGGGTCTCGGTCGACCAGACGTTGGTCGTCGGGTCATAAACATTGCAGAACGTAAGGTAATTCGAAAAATCGTATCCGCCAAGGGAGAACGCCTTGTTTTGATAAGTGAATCCAGCCGCGCAGTACCGGACTGAAGGCAGACTCGCTTTTGTGCCCCAGGTATCGTTGGCCGGCACGTAATACTGGTTGACGGCGGTCAACCCGCCGCCGACGACCGTGGAACCGCCGTAAACGTAAACCGTATCCCGGACCACGGCGCAGGCCGGTCCCATGCGCGCGGTCGGCATCACAGCCTTGGTCTGCCAGGTATTGCCAACCGGATCGTATTCCTCGACCGTGTTGAATATCTGGCCGCTCATATTCATGCCGCCGAAAACATAAATTTTCCCGGCCACGGCGGCGATCGCCAAGGTGTACCGGGGCGTGGGCATACTTGCTTTGGCTAGCCAGGTATCGCTTACCGGATCATATTCTTCGCAGGCTCCGGTCGCGACCGAACCCACCCAGCCACCGATGGCATAGATCTTGCCGTTCACGTAAGCTGCGCCAAGGTGCGCCCGTGCCGTCGGCATGCTCGCCCTGGTAGTCCAGGAATCTGATGCAGGGGAATACGCATGGTTCTCGGCATAACGGTTGCCCGCGCTGTCCCGGCCGCCGATCACATAGACCGTGTCGCTAATCACGGCGCAACCGCAGCCAGCTCGAGCCTGAGGCATAGGTGTTTTCGTCGTCCAGGTCAAGGTCAGAAATGGTCCCGCGGAAATGAGTAAAACCAATAAAATGTTCATAGTATCCTCCTCGAAATATTATATGGATGTTTCTTTTTGTGTCAATCCCAATTCTCGCCTTTACGGCGGGTATTAAGTTTAATAACACAGAATCATACAATTGGCAGCTGTCCGCGATCGTTAGATTTTGTGGTTTTTCAGAGGTTTTTCCGACTTTTTTAAGAATTGCTCAACCTTTTTACGAGTGACATTGCGCCGGTTTTTTATTTGCCGCTTGACGAACGCGATCACGGCCCGTTTATCTTTCAGCTCCGGATAAAACGGACCGATCGCCTTGATGACGATTCCGATCACGATGTTGCGACATTCGTCAGTATCATATTTATAACGTTCAACCTTTAATAGCTCGCTGGTTATTCTACCCCGGTATTTTGGTTTAGCCTTCGCGATCCCGGCTAGCGCCGTGATTGCGTGTCCGGCCGTGATCAATTTGCCCGCGTTCAACAACCCGAACAGTTTTTTCAATATCCGGTCGGTATTTTTTATTTTATCGGACTTGGCCAGATGGCCGATGACGTCGATCGCGGTCCATTTGAGGATCTGGTTTTCGTGGTCCAGCATTCCCATAAAAAAATCGAAATGGGGATAGAGTTTGTCCGGATCTTTTGCAGACAACGTCGTGAGTCTTTTCGCGCAAGCGTATTTTATTTTGGGGTTATTCGATGTTAAATCTTTTAAAAATATTTCTATTCGTAGTGAACGCTTCATAAGGTATTATAATTGATCATAAGTTTGTTTTCAAGCTGGCGATTAACGCTTAACTTTCCTTTCCTAATCCCTTTCGAAATTCTTCCCTATTGTAACAGCACCAATTGAAATTCCTTTTTTATGAATTTTAAGCATACCCTTGAGTCTTTGCTGTATCATTTGATTTTGTGCTACATCTATAAACCAATTATTTACAGCATTTATCATATCGTGAGAGAATTCCTTAACTGATATCTGTAAAAAATCTTTACCATCAAATTGGGGATCCTCTAAATGACAATTTTTAAAAAGATTTAAATGTGGTCCATCATCAATAAAAACAAATTTATCAAGTATCTCTTGTTTCTTTTGTTGTTCAATATCACTGGATCCTTCATGTAAAAAAGAACATCGCAGAGCATAACAATCGTTGCCTGTTAGAAAACCCAGATACTTGTTGCCGAGATATTTTTCAAACCATTCCGTATAGCGTATTGAAGAATTTTTTGTTGGCTCCTCGAGTTTTCCACATATATCAGGCAAGATGAGCGATAAGATTAAAGCTTGTAGATTCTCACCAAAATTGACCCCCTGATTCTCACGAAAATTGACCCCGCCCTAGAAACCGGGTAAACTCCGGTGGTTAGACAACCACGGG
>Ga0315279_10001098_pt1 | contig 46400 bp, 51 predicted proteins | sample YL17G06_20_MG_FD_203694 | JGI IMG/M metagenome (GOLD analysis project Ga0315279, IMG submission 203694) | Sediment microbial communities from Yellowstone Lake, YNP, Wyoming, USA - YL17G06_20 | ecosystem: Environmental > Aquatic > Freshwater > Lake > Sediment | place: USA: Wyoming | collected...
GGGGATGCCCGCGTGGTCGGTGCCCGGCAGGACCAGGGTCTCCTTGCCGCTCATGCGCTGCCAGCGCGCCAGCAGGTCGTGGATCGCATGTTGCAGCGCGTGGCCCATGTGCAGGGAGCCGGTCACGTTCGGCGGCGGGATGGTGATGCAGTAACGGGGTTTGGGCGAATCCACTGCGGCGTGGAAATAGCCCCGCTCGTCCCAGAAGCGATACCATTTCCCCTCAACCGCGTGAGGCTCATACACTTTCGACAGTTCCGACGCGTCCATTCGGTTCTCCACTCTCTTATCTGCCAGCCATGTGGCACAGCCGTTTATCCTGAGCCTGTCGAAGGGCCCCCGGCTGTGGCGACGTCGGTCGGGCGGCCGTCCTCGGCCGCGACAACACCCAGACTGGCAGGCGAGACGCCTGCCCCACCATGTGCGCCCCGAAGTGCGCCCCCAAACGCAAAACGCTCCTTTCGCTCAAGGGCGAAAGGAGCGCTTCCGCGGTGCCACCTTGGTTGCCCCCGGACACGGCACGAATGGGTGACTCCTCTCCCTCTCAGGGACTTGTCCGCCTCTGGTGGAGAGGATAGGTATGTGGCGTGCAAGCGCTTCCTACCCTCTCCCCCGCCCTCTCCCTGGAAGGGAGAGGGGTGGCCGAGGACATCTCTTGTCTTGCGCTGTAACGGGCGTGCCCGGGAACGGTTACGCGGGCGCGTGGCCTTTCACCGTCCCGGCTCGGGGGCGACGTTCGCCGCTGCTGCTCGGTCGGCCCCTTACACGCGGGACGGGCGGTTCCCGCGACTTCTGCGTTGTAGGGCGGGCCTGCCAGGCCCGCCGTTCGCGACGGCGCGCGTAGACACGCGCGCCCTACATCGGCAAAAGTCGCGCCCACTTCAGCCCGGGGCCGGCTCTCTGGCGAGCGCGGGGCGGCTACTCCTCCCCTTCCCAGCCTTTGACGGGCTAATGATAGCAGCAACCTTCGCGACCCGTCAACACTGGCGGGGATCTCGCGGGCGCGCCGGGGCACGTAAACGAACGCACGCGGGGGCACGGCTTCCCGTGCCCCCGCGTACCCTTGCGACCACCCTGCTGCAGCGCGCAACCCTACATCACCCGCGACACCGACGGCTGGTCGGCCGGGCGGTCGGACTTCTTGGCGCGCGCGGCGGCTTCTTCGGACTCCGCGAGCCGCGGCAGTAGCGCGACCGTCAGGACTTCGTCCATAGTCTCCACAAACACGAACTTGAGCTCGCGCTTGACGGGCGCCGAGATTTCGTCCAGGTCCTTTTCGTTGTCCTTGGGCATGACGACCGTGCTCATGCCGGCGCGGTGGGCCGCCAGCACCTTCTCCTTCACCCCGCCGACGGGCAGCACCCGCCCGCGCAGGGTGATCTCGCCGGTCATCGCCACGTCGCGGCGCACCGGGCGCTTGGTGAGCGCGGAAATCAGCGCGGTCGTCAGGGTGATACCTGCGGACGGCCCGTCCTTGGGGATAGCGGCGGCGGGGACGTGGATGTGCACGTCGAGAATACGGTAAAAGCTCTCGTCGATCCCCAGCTCCTTTGCCCGCGCCCGCGTGTAGCTGAACGCCGCTTTCGCCGACTCCTGCATGACCTCGCCCAGCCGGCCGGTGAGGATGAGGTTGCCCCGCCCCTTCATCAGGGTGACCTCGATGGAGAAGATGTCCCCGCCGACCTCGGTCCAGAACAGGCCGGTGGCGACGGCGACCTCGTCCTGGCGCTCCGCCATGCCGTGGCGGAAGCGAATCGAGCCCAGGTACTTGTGGAGGGCCGACAGGCCGATGGTCGCTGACATGCTCTTGCCGGCGGCGACGTTCTTGGCCACCTTGCGGCAGACGTTGGCGATCTCGCGCTCGAGGTTGCGCACGCCCGCCTCGCGCGTGTAGTTGCGAATGAGGGTGTGCAGCCCCTTGTCGGTGAACTTCGCCTGCTGATCGGTCAAGCCGTGCTCCTTGAGCTGCTTGGGCACCAGGAACATCTGCGCGATCTTAAGCTTCTCCTCCTCGGTGTAGCCGGGGAACTCGATGACCTCCATGCGGTCGCGCAGCGCCGGCGGCACCGGGTCGGGCAGGTTGCCGGTGGTGATGAACATGACCTCGGACAGGTCGAACGGCACCTCCAGGTAGTGATCGCTGAAGCCGCAGTTCTGCTCGGGGTCGAGCACCTCCAGCAGCGCCGCCGATGGGTCGCCGCGGAAATCGATGCCGATCTTGTCGATCTCGTCCATCATGAACACCGGGTTGTGGCTGGCGGCGGTCTTCATGCCCTGGATGATGCGGCCCGGCAGGGCGCCGACGTAGGTGCGGCGATGGCCGCGGATCTCGCCCTCGTCGCGCACGCCGCCCAGGGAGATGCGCACGAAGTTGCGCCCGGTGGCGCGGGCGATGGACTTGCCCATGGAGGTCTTGCCCACACCCGGGGGGCCCATGAAGCACAGGATGGGGCCCTTGGACTCGGGGTTGAGCTTGCGCACCGCCAGGTACTCGAGGATGCGCTCCTTGACCTTCTTGAGGCCGTAGTGGTCCTCGTGCAGCACGCGCTCGGCGTCATCGATGTCGAGCTTGTCCTCCGTGCGCTTGCTCCACGGCAGGGTCACCAGCCAGTCGAGGTAAGTGCGCACCACCACGACCTCGGGCGACGCCGGCGGCATCTTCTCCAGGCGGTCGAGCTCCTTGAAGGCTTTCTCCTCCACCTCCTTGGGCATGCCGGCGGCCTGGATCTGGCTGCGCAGCTCGTCCAGCTCCATGGTGCGGTCATCGCGCTCGCCCAGCTCCTGCTGGATGGCCTTCATGCGCTCGCGCAGGTAGAACTCCTTCTGGGTGTCCTCCAGCTCCTTCTTGACGCGGGAGTGGATCTTCTTCTCGATCTCCAGGATCTCGATCTCGTGGCTGAGGTGCTCCGCGATGCGCTCCAGGCGTGCGATCGGGTCCGCCATCTCCAGGATGTCCTGTTTGAGGTCAACCTTGAGGTCGAGGAACCCGGCCACGAGGTCGGCGAGGCGACCGGGGTCATCCACGCCGCGGGCGTTCTCCAGGGCCTCGGGGGGGATGTTCTTGCCGAGGCTGATGCAGCGCTCAAACTGGCTCACCACGCTGCGCATCAGGGCCTCGACCTCGAGGCCCTCCGTCTCCGGCTCCGACATCACCTCGACGCGGGCGCGGAAGAAGGGCTCCGTTTGCACGTACTCCAGCACGCGTACCCGCAGCACGCCCTCGATGACCACCCGGATGGTCTCGTCCGGCAGCCGCAGCGTCTGCATGCTCTCGCCGACGGTGCCGACGGAGAAGAGGTCCTCGACCTGCGGATCGTCGATGTCCACGCTCTTCTGCGTCACGAGCAAGATGTAGCGACCGTGCTCCAGCGCGTCGTCGAGGGCGCGCACGGATTTGTCGCGCCCCACGAACAGCGGCATTATCATGTGCGGATAGATGACCTGGTCGCGGATGGGCAGAACCGGCAGGATCTCGGGCACCTTGTCGGAACGGGACTCGGCGCTCGGCGCGCCCTCGCCTTTCTTTTTCGCTTGGCTCACGGTTACCTCCCGGCAACGATACGATAACGTATTTCCACGAATGCTTGTGATTTACACACGCGGCGGTCGAGGAGAATGTCGGCCCCGCACACTAGGTACTATTCCCAATCCTGCGCGTGGTTCCTGCGTCAGGGAGCGGCCAAAACCGGCGCGACCTTGGGCGGCGCGCCTAACGAGCCTGCGATTCCCGGCGGCGAGGCTCAATCTCGTCCTGCGTGACCAGCAGCGGGGCGCTGCGCCGGCGCACGGTGTCCTCGGTGACCAGGCAGCGCCGGACGCCCGTCAGCGAAGGCAGGTCATACATGATGTCGAGCATGACCTCCTCCATGATGGAGCGCAGCGCTCGCGCCCCCGTCTTGCGCACCAGGGCCTCGGCCGCGATGGCCTCCAGCGCCGCCGGTTCGAGGCGCAGCTCCACGCCGTCCCAGGCGAAGAACTTCTCGTACTGCTTAACCAGGGAGTTCTTCGGCTCCACCAGGATGCGCACCAGGTCCGACTGCGACAGCGCCGACAGCGTCGCCACCACCGGCAGGCGCCCGACGAACTCGGGAATGAACCCGTAGTGCAGCAGATCCTCGGGCATCACGCGCGCCAACAGCTCGCCCTGCTCCGCCTCCCCAGCCGGCCCCTGCGCGGCCGCGGTGAAGCCTAGGGGGTTCTCGCTCACGCGCTGGCGGACGAAGCCCTCCAGCCCCTCAAAGGCGCCGCCGCAGATGAAAAGGATGTTGGTGGAGTCCATCTGCAGGTACTCCTGGTGCGGGTGCTTGCGCCCGCCCTGGGGCGGCAGGTTCGCGGTGGTGCCCTCCAAGATCTTGAGCAGCGCCTGCTGCACGCCCTCGCCGCTGACATCGCGCGTGATCGAGGGATTGTCGGACTTGCGGGCGATCTTATCGATCTCGTCGATGTAGACGATGCCCTTCTGCGCGCGTGCGAGGTCATGCCCGGCGGCCTGGCACAGGCTGAGCAGGATATTCTCAACGTCATCGCCGACATAACCCGCCTCGGTCAGGGAGGTGGCGTCGGCGATGGCGAACGGCACGTCGAGGATGCGCGCCAGCGTGCGCGCCAGCAGGGTCTTGCCGGAACCGGTGGGCCCGATGAGCAGCACGTTCGACTTCTGCACCTCGACGCCGTCCGCGTCCGCGCCCAGGCTGATGCGCTTGTAGTGGTTGTAAACCGCGACCGAGAGGATACGCTTGGCGCGCTCCTGGCCGACGACGTACTGGTCGAGGGTGTCGCGAATCTCGTGCGGCTTGGGGATCTCGCGCTCGACTCCTCGGCGGCAGGAACGCTCAGGCGCAACGTCGTCGGACAGCAGGTCCGCGCAGGCCGCCACGCACTCGGCGCAGATGAAGACGGACTCGCAGCCGGATGATACCAGGCGCTCGACCTGGCTGCGCGACCGGCCGCAGAAGGAGCAGCGGCAGTCGTCCCGGTGTCTGGGGTCGTTGGTTGAGCGGCGCATGGCGGGGAAAAACCTACTCGCCTTCAGCCGCCGGGGGCTGCCTGGCGACCACCTGGTCCACCAGGCCGTAGGCCCTGGCTTCCTCGGCCGACATGTAGAAGTCGCGGTCGGTATCGCGCGAGATCTTCTCCAGCGCCTGCCCGGTGTGCCTGGCCAAGATCTGGTTGATGGTGTCGCGCGTGTGCAGCATCTCGCGCGCCTGGATGTCGATGTCGGTCGCCTGACCGCCGAGGCGATCCACATGCGGCTGGTGGATGAGGATGCGGCAGTTGGGCAGGGCGTAGCGGTGGCCCGGCTCGCCCGCGCCCAGCAGGAGCGCGCCCATGCTGGCCGCGAGACCGATGCACCAGGTGTACACCGGCGGCGCGATGAGCTGCATGGTGTCGTAGATGGCGAGCCCCGACTGCACCACCCCGCCCGGGCTGTTGATGTAGAGATCAACCTTCTTGCCCGGGTCCTCGCTCTGGAGGAACAGCATCTGCGCGATCACCAGATTGGCGACGTTGTCGTCGATCGGCCCGGTGATGAAGATGATGCGGTTCTGCAGCAGGCGCGAGTAGATGTCGAAGGCGCGCTCGCCCCCAGGGCGCTGCTGAACGACCATCGGCACGATCACGATTGCTCCTCCCGCGCCTCGGAATCCGGCTGCGCCGCCGGCTCCGCGGCCGCTTCGCCCTCACCAGTTATGTCGGCGTGATCCACCAGGAACTGGAGCACCTTGTTGTGGTGCAGGCGGTCCGCCAGCCGGTCCATACCGCGCGGTTGCAGCGCCTTGCGCACGCGGTCTGCGCTGCTGGCCGTGCGGCGGGCGATGCCGACGATCTCGTCGGTCAGTTCCTCCTGCGATACCTCGATCCCTTCTCGCCGACCGACCTCCTCTAACACAAGCATGCGCTCCAGGTCCATGCGCGCCTGCATCTCCTCGTTGCGCCGCCAGCGCTCGGCATCCATGTGGCGTTCGTCGAGATAGTCTTCCAAGCTGCGTCCCCGGGCGCGCAGGTCCTCTTCGAGGCGCTCCAGCCGCGCCTGCGCCTCGGCGCGCACGATCGCCGCCGGCACGCTCACGCGCGCGCCCTCCATCACCTTGTCCAGCAGGTCGCTGTGCAGGCGGTCCTCCGCCTCCTCGCGCGCCAAGCGCTCGAGCAACCCGCGGGTGACGTCGCGCAGCTCCTGCGCGGAGCTGACATTGTGCGCCTCCCGCGCCATCTCATCGGTAAGCTCCGGCACCACCCGCTGCTTGAGCTCCCGCAGCGTCACCACGTACTCGCCCTGCTTGCCCGCCACTGCGGGATCCGCGTGGTCCTCGGGAACGGCGGCGGGGATGCGAATCTGCTCTCCGGGCTTCATCCCCGGCAGCTTCTCACTGAGCTCTGGAAACAGGCTGTCGTTGCCGATCTGGGACGGGTAGCCGTGAGTGCTCTGCCCCTCGACCACCTGTCCGTCCGCCTCGAGGTCGTAGTCCACCAGGGCAAGGTCGCCCGCCTGGGCCGGACGATCCTGCACCGGCTCGTAGCGGGCGTAGCGCTCGCGCGCGCGGTCGAGCTGCGCCTCCACCTGTTCGTCGGTGACCTCGATGGCGGGGCGCACGACCGCCAGCCCGCGGTACTCACCCAGCTCGACCTTGGGCCGGGGCGTGACGCTGGCAACGAGGGTGGCCGAGCCGTCGTCCGCCACCTCCTTCTTCTCCAGTTCTGGCGCGGTGAACGGCTCGACGTCCGCTGCGCGCAAAGCCTCGACAACCGCGGCCGGCGCCAGGTCGTCCAGGGCCATGCGCCGGGCTTCGTCCGGGCTTACCCGCTGCTCCAGCAGGGCCCGCGGCGCTTTGCCCTTGCGGAAGCCGGGGACGGACACGCGCCGCGCGACATCGCGGTAAACCTCGTCCACGGCGCGCTCCACCTCGGCGGGTTCGGCCTTGACGACGAGGCGCACCGTGCCGTCGTCGGCCGGCTCCTGGTTTACTAACTGCATCTCTCGCAAGTCCTGACCACGGCGCCGCCCATGGGGGCCGGCCGCCCTCGGCCGGGAATCGGCGCCTGCGGACAAAAGAAAGAAATGGAGCGGAAGAAGGGATTTGAACCCTCGACCCTCTCCTTGGCAAGGAGATGCTCTACCGGGCTGAGCTACTTCCGCTCTGGTGCGGCCGGCTATTCAGTTCAGTTGGCACCGCTGACCGGTGTTCCTGCCTTGGCGGTCCCACGGCGGGGCGCAAACACCGAGCGGCCTTGGTGGGCGAGGAGAGACTCGAACTCTCACGGGGTCACCCCCACAAGATCCTAAATCTTGCACGTCTACCGTTCCGTCACTCGCCCGAACGGCTCGTGCTTCGTCCCGACCGATCGGGACTTCGCGCAGTGGCATCAGAATCTACCATAGGGACTGTGGGCATGTCAATACCAGCGGCGTCTGACCGTTTCGTCACCGCTCTGCTTCCTTCCTGGCGGGGCGGGCGAGGGCGCCGCAGGGCGGGTGGCCGCACGTACGATTCCCGGCCCCAGACCGCACAACGCGCGGCGCAATCGCTTTTCGCTCGCGGGCCCCAAACATCTCAGCCTGTGGATCGACAACTCTTGCGCCTCCCCCAGGGGGTAACAATCAACCTGTCCGGTCCCATCAAGCCGCTCCGCGAAGCTTGACAGGGCGCGCGCTGTTTTCGCATAATAGGGCGCGCAGACTTACGCTCACCACGGAGGCGCCCCCTTGCGAGAGAAGCAACTGCTCATGATCCCCGGCCCCACCCCGGTCGCCCAGCCGGTGCTGCGCGCGTGCAGCAAGCCCATGATCAACCACCGCGGGCCGGAGTTCGCCGAGCTCCAGGACGAGTGCAACCGCGGGCTGGCGGCTGCGTTCAAGACCACTGACGACATCTTGACCCTCACCTGCTCCGGCACCGGGGCGATGGAGGCGGCGGTGGTCAACACCCTGTCGCCGGGCGACAAGGTGTTGTGCCTGGTGATCGGCGCCTTCGGCGACCGCTTCGCGCAGATCGCCAAGACCTTCGGGGCGCAGGTCGAGCGCATGGACTTCGAGTGGGGCCAGGCGGTTGACGAAAGGAAGCTCGCCGCGCGACTGAAGCAGGACTCGGCGCGCGAGATCAAGGCCGTGCTGGTCACGCACAACGAGACCTCCACCGGGGTCACCAACGATCTGGCCGCCATCGCCGCGGTCGTGCGCGAGCACGGCGCGTTGATCCTGGTTGACGCCGTGAGCAGCCTGGTGGCGATGGATTTACGGGCCGACGAGTGGGGGCTGGATGTGGTCGCGGCGGCGTCCCAGAAAGCGTTCATGCTGCCGCCGGGGCTGGCCTTCGTATCCATGAGCGCCCGGGCGTGGGATGCCAACACCACGGCGAAGATGCACCGCTACTATTTCGACCTCCAGAAGGCAAAGGAGTTCATGGATAAGAAGCAGACGCCGTGGACGCCGGCGCTGCCGCAGATGTACGGCCTGCAGGAGGGCCTGCGCCTGATCGAGGAGGAGGGACTGGAGAACTGCTTCGCCCGCCATCGCCGGCTGGGGTCGGCGGTGCGCGCGGCGTGCGCGGCGATGGGGTTGAAGCTGTTCGCGGACCCCGCCCATGCCTCCAACGCGGTCACCGCCATCCTGGCCCCGGAGGGCACCACCCCCAAGCAGATCCGCAGCCTGCTGCTGGACAAGTACGGCGTGGTGCTGGCCGAGGGACAGGGCAAGTTGAAGGACACCGTGTTCCGCATCGGCCACCTGGGCTATGTCAACGAAACCGATATTATGACCACCCTGGCCGCCCTTGGCGCGGGGCTCCATCAACTGGGCCCGAAGGTTGACCTCGGCGCGGCGCTGGATGCCGCCCATCGCGAACTGACCGCAACGTCAGGCGCACAGACCTGAGGAGCAAGCGCAGATGCCCACGCCCGCGAAATCCAAGAGAGCACAGCCGGGCGCGACTGTGCCACATGCCAGAGCACGCAAGGCCCAGCCGACTTTCTGCGCGCTGGTGAGCGATCCCATCGCCGACGAGGGCCTGGAGGTCCTGCGCCGCGACCCTGCAATCGAGGTCGTGGTCAAGACCGAGCACACGCCGCAGGAGCTCAAGGACGCGGTCGCGCAGGCCGACGCGCTGGTGGTGCGCAGTCAGACCAGGGTGACCGCCGAGGTCATCGAAGCAGCCAAACGGCTCAGAGTCATCGCGCGCGCGGGGGTGGGCGTGGACAATGTGGACGTGCCCGCGGCGACGCGCCGCGGCGTGATCGTCCTCAACTCCCCCGAGGGCAACACCATCGCCGCCACCGAGCACACCCTGGCGCTGCTGCTGGCGCTGTCGCGCCGCATACCCGAGGCCTACGACTCCATGCGCAAGGGCGAGTGGAAGCGCAGCAAGTTCGTCGGCGTCGAGTTGTACAACAAGACCCTGGGGATCTTCGGCCTCGGCAAGATCGGCTCGGAGGTGGCGCGCCGGGCGCGCGCGTTTGACATGCGCATTCTCGCCTTCGATCCCTACATCTCGGCGGAGCACGCGGAACGCCTCGGGGCGGAATTGGTGAGTTTGCCCGAGCTGCTCGCCAGCTCCGATTACATCACCATCCACGCCCCCCTGACCAAAGACACGCGCGGGGCTATCGGCAAGGCCGAGCTGGAAAAGGCCAGGCGCGGCATCCGCATCGTCAATACCGCGCGCGGCGGCATCGTGGACGAGCAGGCGCTCGCCGACGCGGTCAAGGCCGGCATCGTCGGCGGCGCCGCGGTCGATGTCTTCGAGCAGGAGCCGCCCAAGGACTCGCCCCTGGTGGGCGTGGAGCACATCATCGTCACCCCGCACCTCGGCGCCTCGACCGAGGAGGCCCAGGTGCGCGTGGCGGTGGATGTCGCCGAGCAGGTGGTGGACGTGCTCCACGGCCGACCCGCGCGCACCGCGGTCAACGTCACGCCCGTGCGCCCGGAGGCGCTCGCGACCCTGCAGCCCTACATCACCCTCGCCGAGAAGATGGGGCGCCTGCAGGCCCAGCTCGCGGAGGGGCATGTCGTCGATCTCGAGATCACCTACAGCGGCGAGATCGCGGACCTCGACGTGTCGGCGGTGACGCCGTCGTTCCTGGTCGGGCTGCTGCAGCCTGCACTCGAGGAGCCGGTCAACCTGGTCAACGCGCCGGTGCTGGCGGAGGCGCGCGGCCTCAAGATCAAGGAGTCCAGGAGCACGGCCGCCGAGGACTATTCGAGCCTCATCATCAGCCGCATCGCCTCCGACCGCGGCGAGCACGTCATCGCCGGCACCCTGTTCGGGCGCAACGAGCCGCGCATCGTCCGCCTCGATGACTATCGCGTGGACTTCGCGCCCTCCGGCTACATGCTCATCGCCGACCATCGCGACCGGCCGGGGGTCATCGGCAAGGTCGGCACCATCCTCGGCAACGAGGATATCAACATCGGCGGCATGCACGTCGGGCGCAAGACGGCGCGCGGCAAGGCGGCCATGATCCTGGCCGTGGACAGCCCCATCCCGCCCGCGGTGATGAAGAAAATCAGCCGCCTGGACAGCATGTACCGCTGCGTGTTGGTGGAGCTGTGAAGGCGCGCCGGACATCAGCACCGCCCACATCGCCGAGGCCATCCAGTACCGCAGCGTCGACCGCAAGCTGTTGTCGGGGGGTAGGGGGCAGGGTCCCAGAAACGCACCGTGGGCTCGTAGGACACCGGGGAAGCAGTGTAGTGACGTCGTGTCGAGGGCTGCGATGGCTCGCGACGGGGCTGGCGTTGCTGCTTGGCACCGGACTCGCGGGATGCGTTCGGCCAGAGCAGCCGCAGCGCGAGGTGATCCAGCTTACCTTTCCCTTGCGAGGACAAGCATTCGATTACCTCTCGCCTGACTGTTGGTCATATGATTCCCGTATCGTTTTCTACACCAGGGAGCGGTCGCCGACGGGATCAGTGATACGGGCGGCTCGCGTCACCGGCCAGGGCTTGCGTATTGGCAGCGGCCATTCAGTCGCCGCTGCCCGATCTTCCTTGCGTCTCTTGTTCAGGGGGGGCGACGGCCTAACCATCTGCGACTTGGCGGGTGGCGTTAGGTGTAGCATGTTCGTCGCTGGTGAATATGAAGATCCGACCTGGTCGCATGACGACCGCTGGATAGCGTGCAGGTTGGGGGCGAGGCTAGCGGTAGCAAGCGCATCGGGCGGCGAGCCGCGCATCGTGGACAAAGGGCTGGTGCTAGATGAGAAGCGTGCCCGCCCAATCATCTGGGCGCCAGGTGCTCCGCGGGTTGCATACCTCGTATCCGACGCTTCGTCGAAAGGCCGAGCTGCCGTCCGGGTGTACGACGCGGAATCCAACAAGACCCGCTCGCTGGGAATCGCCCGGAGAGGCGCGTCGTTATGCTGGGTCACAAGCGCACTCGTGGCTTACGTCAAACCGAGCGAGGAAGCCAGGCGCGTCTCGGATGTCGTCTGCCAGGATGTCGTCTCGGGCTCAACGGCATCAACTGGGGCGAGCGTAGCCTCCTTTTCGGAATTGAGCCTAACGGGCAGTCCGGCAGCAAGGCTACTTGCGCTGGAAGGACGAATCGCATGGAACGATGCCGGCAGCGCCGAAGCGCCGGAGTCAGCGATATGGCTCCTTGATGTTCACGAGATGAAGGTGAGCGGGCGTGTGGAGGGGGCTTCCGCCGCCTGGGCTAACACGCGCGCGGCGATCGCTTTCGTGCGCGCACAGGGCCAGCCGGGGATTTATCTCGCCGAGCATCCGACGTGGGAGCCGAAGTTGGTTGCACGGGCCCCCGGCGCAGAGATGCTTGTGTGGTCTCCCGACGATCGTTGGATAGCCTTCATGCGAACGAACCGTGCGCAAGCACAAGCCATATCGGATGTTTACTCGGAAATCTGGTTGGTGCGTATCGCCCGGTAAGGGGGGACCAGCGGCAGTTCCAAGGCTTCGCGCTCGCACGCCTCAGCAGCCTCGACCGAAACTGGGGGAAATAGGGGACAGTCATATTTCCGCCGCGTAACGTGATGGGGTACCCTCGGCACGACGATCCTGGCAACCCGTGGCATGGCGACCTTATAGCACAACAAACAGGTAAGTGTCCCTATTGCTGCGTCAACCTTAGTTTGATGGACGCGGCATACCCCGTAGGGCAGGAGCTTGCCTCCTGCCCCAGAGCGCGGGAAAACGGGCAGAAGACCCTTCGGCTTCGCTCAGGGCAAGCTAAGCTTCTGCCCTACGAGACTCCGCAAATCAAAGTTGACAGAGCACTATTTCGTGCGAGCCGCAATAGCTAACCCTGCATTTTCACCATGGTCGGGGCGGGCGGATTTGAACCGCCGACCTCACGGTCCCGAACCGTGCGCTCTAGCCAAACTGAGCTACGCCCCGTCAATCGGATTATAGCAAAAGCCCCCACGCCGGTCAATCACGCGCACGCAGGGAGTGTGACCTCGAAAAGTGGGGTTCAAGGCGAGAAACTCCTCTCCCTACTCAGGGAGAGGATCGAGGAGAGGGTAGAATGCCTCGCTACTCACCCTCACCCGGCCCCCCTTCGCCAAGGCTTCGGCGGGCCGACCTCTCCCTAAAAGGAGAGGCGTTGAGCCTGCACACCCACGAAAAACGAACACGCCGCGCGTGGCGCTCTTTCGCCGCCCGGGATGGAGGCGTCCGCGCATGGTAGCGACCCGCGTCGCGCCGGGCCCCGCCGGCAAACCCCACTGCGCGCTGCACAAGGGAAACATCGCACCGCTGCGAAATAGGCGGGGCACATCACGTCCGCCGACATCGGAGGTATCGCCTTGGAGTACCTGATATTGCTCGTAGTCATCGCGGCGGTGGTGAGCCTTGCTTCGGCCTCGCAAGGGCCGCGCCTGGGCTTGGCCCAAGCGTCAATCGTGGTCGCCGACGCTACTGATGACGACCAGGAGCGTAAGGCGATCCAGTTCCTGACGCAGGAAGTCAAGCGGAGGTCCGGTGTCGAGTGGAGGCGCGCAAGCGAGCCTCCCGCGGACAAGCCGGCGGTCATCCTGACCATGCGCGGCCGCGGCGCGCCTGAGGGCTATTCGCTTGCCGTGCAGTCGTCGGGCAAGCAGCCGGCGGTCGTGATCGAGGGCAACGATGTCCGCGGGCGCTTGTTCGGCATCGGCCGCCTGCTGCGCTCGTTGAGCTTCTCGCGCGGCGCGGTGACGCTCGATCCCGACCTGCACATTACCTCCGCGCCGCAAGTCGCAGTGCGCGGGCACCAGCTCGCCAACCGCCCCAAGTCCAACTCCTACGACGCATGGGACAAGGCGCGCTTCGAGCAGTACCTGCGCGACCTGATCATCTTCGGCGCCAATGCCCTCGAGATCATCCCCTCGGTCACCCCGGACGACGACAGCGCATCGAACGAGATCATGCCGGTGGACCCGTGGGAGATGACGCTGTGGCTCGCCGAAACCGCCCGCCAGTACGGGCTGCTGGTGTACATGTGGGTGCCGAACATCGAGAACGACCTGCTGGCGCCCGAAGGGCGGCGCGGGGCGCTCGACCGCAGGCGGGTGCTGTACGAAGCCTGCCGCCGGGTTGACGCGGTGCTGGTGCCCGGCGGTGACCCCGGCAACCTGCATCCCCGGGACTTCATGCCACTCGCGGCCGAGCACGCGGCGCTGCTGCACGGCATTCACCCCGAGTGCGAGATGTGGGTGTCCGCGCAGAACTTCCGCGGCGAGGCCCTGGACTACTTCTACGCCTACCTGCGCAACGAGCGGCCCGACTGGCTGCACGGGGTGGTGCACGGGCCGTGGGTGGAGGACTCCATTCCCCACACGCGCGAGGTGGTGCCGGAGCAGTATCCCCTGCGGCGCTACCCGGACATCTGCCACTGCTGCCGCTGCCAGTACCCCATGCCGGCGTGGGACCAGGCCTTCGCCATCACCGCCAACCGCGAGCCCATCAATCCCCGCCCCACGCAGTACGCGCACATTCACAACCTGTTCGCCGACTACGCGGTCGGGTTTGTCACCTACTCCGACGGCATCAACGACGACGTGAACAAGTTCGTGTGGAACGTCATGGCATGGGACCGCACAACGGACGTCGCGCAGGCGATGCTCGAATTCGCGCGCGTCTACGTCTCGCCCGAGATGGCCGACGACATCGCCCAGGGCATCCTGGCGCTGGAGCGCAACTGGGACGGGCCGGTGGCAGGCAACCCGGTGATCGAGGACACGCTTGCCCACTGGCAGGGCCTGGAGCGGCGGGCGGGGCGCGAGGTGCTCGCCAACTGGCGCTTTCAGCAGATGCTGCTGCGCGCGTACTACGACGCCTACGTGCAGGCGCGCGTGCGCTTCGAGCGGCAGCTCGAGCGGGAGGCGCTGGGGTCCCTGGCCGGCGCCGCCGCGCAGGGCGGCTGCGACCACGCCATCTCCGCGGCGAAGGCGGTCCTGGCGCGCGCGGACAATGAGACCCCGCGCCGCGAGTGGCGCAGGCGCATTGACGAGCTCACCGATAACCTGTGGGAGAGTATCGGCGCGCAGCTCACGGTCGAGCGACACCACGCCTCCGGCTGGGAGCGCGGCGCGATGGTGACCACCCTGGACTGGCCGCTCAACGACCGCCGCTGGATCGAGGCCGAGCTGGCGGCGGCGCAGGGCGAGGAGCACAAGCGCGCCGCCATCCGTCGCATCGTCGGCTGGGAAGATCCCGGCCCCGGCGGGTTCTACGACAATTTGGGGCAGCGTTGGAGCGAGCCGCACCTGGTCCCCGGCCCGGGGCGGGAGGCCGATCCCGGCTTCGTCGTCAGCCCGCAGGATGAATTCGGCGGCGCGGACGACGGACGCCTGTCATGGCAGTGCCAGGCGCAGACGCTGTTCGGCACGCCGCTGCGCATGCGTTACGAGGGCCTGCACCCACAGGCGTGGTATCGGCTGCGCATCACCTATGCCGGCCGCTATCACGGCAGCGCCGGCTTGATAGCCAACGGCACGCACGAGGTTCACGGCCCGCTGGGGCAGAGCGATCCCATCGCGCCGGTGGAATTCGACCTGCCCCACGCGCTGACTGCGGGCGGCACGCTGGAGCTGGAGTGGCGGCGCGCAAGCAAGCGCGGCATACAGGTGGCGGAGGTGTGGCTGATCAGGCGCTGAGGCGGGCGACCGACGCCCTCCTCACGGCCGGCGCGCGCCTGCCAGGCGGCTGCGATAGAAGCCCGCGCGCAGGCTGTCGATGCCGACGTAGCCGCGGCGGGACGAGGCGTGGACGAACTGGCCGTTGCCGATGTAGATCCCGGTGTGGCCGATGAGCCCGTCGCTGCTGAAGAAGTACACCCGGTCGCCGATCGCAAGCTGCTCGAGCGGCACGGGGTATCCGACGTTGAACTGCTCCGCGGCGGTGCGCGGCAGGCGCATGCCGCAATCGCGGTACGCGGCCTGCACCAGCCCCGAGCAGTCGGTGGGCCCGGGCGGCGTGCCGCCGTAGAAGTAGGGGGTGCCCCAGTAGCGGAAGGCGGCCTCGACGGTCTGGGTGCGCCCGTTGACTCCCGCCGCCATCTCGACGCCGGCAACCAGCTCGACCCGGTGCAGCGCGACGCTTTGCTTGGGCACCCAGGCGAGCGCCCCATCGTTCATGAGGATGCCGTAGTAGTCCCCGTACTGGCAGGACACGCACAGGTTGCTGCCCCGCGCGATGGCGCACACGCGCTCCGGCCTGCGGGGGTCGATCACCGCCGCGGTATCGGCGGTGGCGACGCCGAGGTAGCCGACCACGGGTCCGCCGCGGGCGTCGGCGGCGGGCTTGATGTTCAACTCCGTCGGCTCGACGTCCCGCGCCTGCTTCTCTTCGGCCGCGAACTCGTCCTGCGCCCTGCCGTTGCCGCCGGGTCCGGGCGCGACGGGTACCGTCAGGGATTGACCGGGGCGGAGCCCGGCATCGGAGGGCAAGCCGTTGGACTCCGCGATGACAGATGGACTGACTCCGAAGCGCTTGGCGACGGTGGCGAGCGTGTCTCCGGGCTGCACCGAGTAAACCTCGTAGCCGGAGACGGCCCAGGCGGCGCCTGCGACCAGATACATCCCAAGCGCGAAGGCCAGGCACGCGCTGATGGATTGTCTGTGAGCGGACATAGCGGTTCTGCGTCTTGCCGAACGGCGGGGCTGCGGCACTGGCGACAGTGCGCCGGGGCGACGTCGCGCCGGCTGCGCCATCACAACCACCACCGCCACATTATTCCATAACCGAGGGCGATCGGCAACCTGTGGCCCGAGGGCCGGCAGCGCCCGGTGACCGCGCCGCGTTGGCCGGCGCGGCGGCCATCACGATCGCCTCAGCGCTTGGTCCACTGGTGGCCGCGGCGGGCGCGCTTGCGGCCGTACTTCTTGCGTTCCTTGATGCGGGAATCACGCGTAAGCATGCCCGAGCGGCGCAGCGCCGGGCGCAGGTTCTCGTCGTAGGTCGTGAGGGCGCGGGCGATGCCGTGGCGCACCGCTCCGGCCTGGCCGCTGACACCTCCGCCCGTGGCATCGGCCCGCACGTCGAAGCGGCCCACCGTATCGGTCAGCTCCAGCGGCTCGCGCACGAGCATCTCCAGCGTCTCCCGCCCCACGTAGTCGTGCATCGGCTTGCGGTTGATGGTTATGCGCCCCTGGCCGGGGCTAAGCAGCCACACCTTGGCGATCGCGTTCTTGCGGCGTCCGGTTCCGTAGTAGCGTTCAGGCATCATCCTCTCCCGTGTGTGCTCGCAGGCGGTACGGCTGCGGCTGCTGCGCCTCGTGTGGATGATCGGCTCCCCGGTAGAGCTTGAGCTTGCGCAGCATCGCCCGCCCCAGGCGGTTGTGGGGCAGCATCCCGCGCACCGCCGTCCGCAGCGCCTCCTGCGGGCGGGTGGCGAGCAGATCGCCGTAGCGCTGCGTCTTGAGCCCCCCGGGGTAGCCCGAGTGGCGGTAAACCATCTTCTTGGTGGCCTTGTCCGCCGTCACCATCAGCTTATCCACGTTGATGACGATGACGTGGTCGCCGGTGTCCACGTGAGGAGCGAAGATCGGTTTGTGCTTGCCCCGCAGCAGGGCCGCGATTTCCGCCGCCACACGGCCGACCGGCATCCCCGCGACATCCACCACCAGCCACTTGCGTTCCACGTCCTGTTTCCGCGGGCTATAGGTCTTGATCGCCATTATCCTTACCTCAAGCTCAGTACGTAACCCTCACCAGGCACAGCCCGTGAGGCGGCGCCGCCGGCCCGATCCGCGCGCGGTCGCCGGCCTCGCGAATGCGGCCCACGCCCTGCGGCTCCAGCTCTCCGCGTCCGACCGCAAGCAGCGCGGCGACCATGATGCGCGCCATGTGGTAGAGGAAGCTGTCTGCCTCCAGCACCACGATGACCAAGTCGCCCAGCCTCGCCGCGCGCAGCGCCCTCAGCCGGCGCACGGTCGAGGCGGTCGGGCTGCCCGCCGCTTGGAAGGCGGCGAAATCATGCTCCCCCACCAGCCCGCTCGCCGCCTCTCTCATCGCCGCGACATCGAGCGGCCCGCCCGTCTGGTACGCGAATCGCCCCAGCAGCGCCGAAGGCTCATCGCGGTTCAATATGGTGTACTGGTAACGGCGGCTTATGGCCATCCGCCGCGCGTGAAAGTCGTTTCCGACCTCCTGCGCGCATTTCACCGCTATCTGGCGCGGCAGCAGGCGATTCACCGCCCGCGGTATCCGCTCGGGGGGCATGGCGCGCGCGGTGCGAAAGTTCACCACCTGCCCCAGCGCGTGCACCCCGGCGTCGGTGCGCCCTGCCGCGGTGACCTTGATATCCTCTTTCAGCAGCCGGCCCAGCGCCGCCTCCAGCTCGCCCTGGAGGCTGGGTCGGGCCGATTGGCGCTGCCAGCCGCAGTAGCCGGTGCCGTCGTATTCAACGACCAGCTTTAGGTTCGCCATGCATGCGCGGTCGCTCAGGATCGCTCGTAGTCGACCAGCTCCAGGCGCGCCAGCGCCGCCGCGTCGCCGCGGCGCATGCCCATGCGCACGATGCGCGAGTACCCCCCGCCGCGCTCGCGGTACTTGGGCCCGATCTTGATGAACAGGTGCGCCACCAGGTCGCGGTCGTTGAGGAACTTGCGCGCCTGGCGCCGGCGATGAACGCTGTCCTCGCGCGCCAGGGTGATCATCTTCTCCGCCAGCGCGCGCGCCTCTTTCGCCCGCGCCTCGGTGGTATCCACCTTGCCGTGCCACAGCAGGGCGGTGACGAGGCCGCGCAGCAGCGCCATGCGCTGGTCGGTGGGTCTTCCCAGTTGCCTACCCGCTAACCTGTGTCTCATGCTGGTGGTGCTCCCGGAGCGGCGCTCGCGCGCCGATCGGCCTCACGCCCCGCCCGTCGTCGGCGCCCGAGGCCGGCGCGCGGCGACGTCATTTCTCCGCTTCCTCCTCATCCTCCTGGCCGTCGAGATCCTCCGGCTCCTCCTCTTCGCCCTCTTCCAAGGCAAAGTCGTCGTCCTCGGAGCCCGCCAGGCGCAGCCCCATCTCCGCCAGCTTCGCCTTGACCTCGTTGAGCGACTTGCGGCCGAAGTTGCGGATCTGCATGAGGTCGCTCTCGCTGCGTTCGATCAGCTCGCCGACGGTGGACACCCCATCCTTGCGCAGGCAGTTGCCGGTACGCACGGAGAAATCCATGTCGTCGATGCGCGTTTCGAGCAGGCGCTGGCGGGCGAGGTCGGCCTCGGCGCTCGGCCCTTCCTCCTGCTCCTCGGCGGAGAAGTCGAAGAACAGAATGAGGTAGCGGTCGAGGGTCTTGGCCGCCTCGCTGATGGCGTCCGCGGGGGAGATGGTGCCGTTGGTGCGCACCTCGAGGGTGAGGCGGTCGTAGTCCGTCAGATGCCCCACGCGGGTGGGCTCGACGCGGAATGACACGCGCCGCACCGGCGAGAGGACGGCGTCCACGGGTACGGTGCCGATCTCGTGCTTGCGGGAGTGCTGCTCGGCCACGATGTAGCCGGTGCCGACCTCCACCTCCATCTCCATCGCCAGGCGCGCGTCCTCGCTGTCGAGGGTGGCGAGGTGGAGGCCCTTGTTGACGACCTCGACCTCGGCCGGGGTCTCGATATCGGCGGCGGTGACCTCGCCCGGACCCGTGCGGTCGAGGCGCACGGTCAGCGGCGCCTCCCCTCCTGCAGCGTGGCTGTCGGCCACCCGGATGGCGACCTCCTTGAGGTTCAGCATCAGCTCGATCATGTCCTCGACCACGCCCGGGAGGGTCGAGAACTCGTGCAGCGCGCCCTCGATCCGGACCGCGGTGATCGCCGCCCCGGGGATGGAGTTCAGGAGCACCCGGCGCAGGGCGTTGCCCAGCGTCGTGCCGTAACCTTTCTCCAGGGGCTCGATGACGAACTTCCCGAACGCCAGGTCCGACGCGTCGTCAAGTCTCTCTATCTTGGCGGTAACGGTATCCAAAAGCATGAGCGTTTGCTCCTTGCGGCGACTACCGGGAGTAGTACTCGACCACGAGCTGCTCCTGCGCCTCCACGTCGATGTCCTCCCGCCGCGGCGGCGACAGCACCCGACCCCGCAGGTTGCCCGCATCCAACTCGAGCCACGCGGGCAGGCGGCGGCTGCCGGCCGCGGACAGGCTGACCTGGATCGGCTCGGTCTGCTTGCTGGCGGCGCACACCTCGATCATGTCGCCCGGCCGCACCGAGTAGGACGGGATGTTGACCAAGCGCCCGTTCACCAGGAAATGCTGATGCGCCACCAACTGTCGGGCCTGGCTGCGCGAGCCGGCGAAGCTCAAGCGGTACACGGCGTTGTCGAGCCGCCGCTCCAACAGTGAGAGCAGGTTCTCGCCGGTGACGCCGGGGCGCCGCTCGGCCTCCTGGAAGTAGCGGCGGAACTGGCGCTCCAGCACGCCGTAGATCCTGCGCAGCTTCTGCTTCTCGCGCAGCTGCAGGCCGTAGGCCGACATTTTTCGCCGGCCCTGGCCGTGCTGCCCCGGCGGGTAGGCGCGCCGCTCGACCGAGCACTTGGGCGTGTAGCAGCGGTCGCCTTTGAGATAGAGGCGCACGCCCTCGCGCCGGCACTGGCGGCAGCGGGCATCCGTGTATCTGGCCATGACTACGTGTTCTCCCGATTGGTCCGCATTGCGGTGCGCGGGCGCCTCCCGCGCACTAATCCTGCACGCCCCGGTTCGTCATACGCGCCGGCGCTTGGGCGCACGGCAGCCGTTGTGCGGTATGGGCGTCACATCGCGGATGCTGGTTATCTCCAGCCCCGCGGCCTGCAGCGAGCGGATCGCGGTCTCGCGCCCGGCGCCCGGCCCCTTGACGTAGACGTCCACGCGCTTCATGCCGGCTTCCATGGCGCGCCGGGCCGCGCTCTCGGCGGTGGACTGGGCGGCGAAGGGGGTGCCCTTGCGCGTGCCCTTGAAGCCCACCGAGCCGGAGCTCGCCCACGCGATCGCGTTGCCGTTGTGGTCGGTTATGGTGACCATGGTGTTGTTGAAGGTGGACTTGACATAGGCGCGCCCGTAGGGCACGGAACGTCCCTCGCGCTTGCGCTGTCTGGTAGATTTCCTCATGTGGCGCTCCCGTTATTTCCTGCCGCGGCGCACGCCGACGGCGCGGCGCGGGCCCTTGCGGGTGCGGGCGTTGGTGCTGGTGCGCTGGCCGCGCACGGGCAGGCCGCGGCGGTGGCGCAAGCCGCGGTAGCTGCCGATCTCCACCAGGCGCTTGATGTTAGCCGCCACCTCGCGCCGCAGGTCGCCCTCCGCCCGGTACTGCTGCTCCAGGCCCTCGCGCAGGCGGTTGACCTCCTCCTCGGTGAGGTCGCGCACCCGCGTGTCGGGGTCGACCTTGGTCTGCGCCAGCAGCGCCCGACTGCGCGTCGGCCCGATGCCGTAGATGTAGGTCAGCGCGACTTCGACGCGCTTGTCCCGCGGCAACTGCACACCTGCGATTCGTGCCATCTCTTAACCTCTTACCCCTGCACCTTACCCCTGCACCTGCTTGTGCTTGGGGCCTTTGCTCGGGTCGCTGCAGATGATGCGCACCTTGCCCCCGCGCTTCACCACCTTGCAGCGTGAGCACATCTTCCTGACCGATGCTCTAACCTTCACCTCGCGTTCCTCTCGCCCGCCGCCCTCATCACTTGTAGCGCCACACGATGCGGCCGCGCTTCAAGTCGTAGGGCGACAACTCGACCTTCACCCGGTCGCCGGGCAGAATGCGGATGTAGGACATCCTGATCTTGCCCGATACGTGGGCCAGCACCTCGTGCCCGGCTTCCAGCTTAACCCTGAACATGGCGTTGGGCCTGGTTTCCACCACCGTGCCCTCCACCTCGATCGGAGCTTCCTTCGACAAGTACCGTCCTCCGCCGGCGCCTCACAGACTGGTTATGATCTCCGCGCCCCCCTCGCGCACCACCACCGTGTGCTCCCAGTGGGCGCTGAGGCTGCCGTCCCGGGTGCGGAAGGTCCAGCCGTCCGCGTCCCGCACGATGTCCGATGTGCCTTCATTGACCATCGGCTCGATCGCCAGGGTCATGCCCGCGCGCAGCTCCAGGTCGCTCGCCCCCTCCTCGTAGTTCGCGACCTGCGGCGGCTCGTGCATGTCCCGCCCGATGCCGTGGCCCACCAGCTCGCGCACCACCGAGTAGCCGCTGCCTTCAGCCCGCGCTTGCACGGCGCGGGCGATGTCCCGCACCGTCCGGCCCGCGCGCGCCTGGGCGATGCCCTCGAACAGCGCCTCCTTCGTCACCCGCACCAGCCGCCTCACCGGCGGCGCAATCGCCCCCACCGCGTAGGTTGCGGCGGCATCGGCGTGATAGCCGTCAACGATGGCGCCCACGTCCACGCCTATTATATCGCCTTCGCGCAATACTCTGTGCCCCGGCAGGCCGTGCACCACCTCGTCGTTGACCGACGTGCACGCGCTCGCCGGAAACCCGTTATACCCCTTGAACGACGGCGCCGCCCCGCGGGCGCAGATCAGCTCATCCGCCACGCGGTCGATCTCCGCCGTCTCAACGCCCGGGCCCACCACCCCGTTGAGGGCCTCCAGCACCTCGGCCACCACCCGGCCCGCGCGGCGCATGGCGGCGATCTCGGCCTCGGTCTTGATGCCGATGCCGGCCCCGCGCCGCCGGCGGACGCGGCCGCGCGCCCGCTCGGTCACGGCTTCTCTCCGGCGGCCACCGCAGCGGCGATCTCGTCCACCACCGCGGCCGATCCCCGGGTTCCGTCCGTCGAGCGCAGCAGCCCGCGCTCGCGGTAGTACGCCAGCACCGGCGCGGTCTGCTCGCGGTACACCGCCAGCCGGTTGCGCACCGCCTCGGGCTCGTCATCCGCGCGCCGGACGAGCTGGGCGCCGCAGCGGTCGCAGACCCCCGCCTTGCGCGGCGGCATCGTATCGACCTGGTATATCGCCCGGCACTGGGGACAGACCCGCCGGCCGGACAGGCGCCGTATCAACTCCTGCTCCGGCACCTCCAGGTCTATCACCGCGTCCACGCCGCCCACCATCTCGTCGAGCGCGTCGGCCTGCGCCAGGGTGCGGGGGAAGCCGTCCAAGATGAACCCCCGCCGTGCATCCGCCTCGCTCAGGCGCCGGCGCACCATCTCCAGTATCAGGTCGTCGGGCACCAGCTCGCCCGCATCCATGTAGTCCTGGGCGCGCCGCCCCAGCTCGGTGCCCTGGCGCACCTGCGCGCGCAGCATGTCGCCGGTGGCGATGTGGGGTATGCCCCATTGCTCCGTCAGCGCGCCGGCGATGGTGCCCTTGCCCGCGCCGGGTGGGCCGAACATAACCATGCGCATCAGCGGATGAACCCTTCGTAATGGCGCATCACCAGGTGCGCCTCGATCTGCTGCATCGTCTCCAGCGCCACCCCGACCACGATCAGCAGCGACGTGCCGCCGACCAGGGTGTAGGTCGTGACCCCGGTGATATCGCCTACGTAGTACTGCATGAGGGCGATCACGCCCAGAAACAGCGCGCCCCCCAGGGTCAGGCGCACAAGCACGCGGTCGAGGTAGTCGCGCGTCGGCCGCCCGGGGCGGATGCCCGGCACGTAACCGCCGCTTTTCTTCAGGTTGTCCGCGACCTCCTCGACGTTGAAGGTGACGGCGGTGTAGAAGTAGGTGAAGAAGATTACCAGCAAGAAGTAGAAGCCGGAGCCCCACGCGCTGCGGCCGGGGGTGAAGAAATCGACGATGGCCAGGCGCATCGGCTCCCACCGCTCCGACACCGGCACGAACCCGGCGATGGTGGAGGGGAAGATCGCGATCGAGATGGCGAAGATGATGGGTATGACGCCGGCGGAGTTGACGCGCAGCGGCAGATAGGTGCTGCCGCCGGAGTACATGCGCGTGCCCACCACGCGCTTGGCGTGCTGGATGGGGATCTTGCGCTGCCCCTGCTGCATGTAGACGATGGCGAGCACCGTGACCACGAAGATGACGGCGAGGAAGAAGATGTTGTGCAGCCCGACCACCCCCGCCGCCGTCGCGTCCCAGGTCTTGGTGACGTCGTAGGGGACGCGCGCCATGATGCCGACGAAGATGATGAGCGAGACGCCGTTGCCGATGCCCTTGTCGGTGATCTGCTCACCCAGCCACATGAGGAAGGCGGTGCCCGCGGTGAGGGTGATGGTCATGGGCACCAGAGACACCACCGACGGCACCTCAAGGACACCGGTGCGGCGCAGCATGATGGTGACGCCCCACGCCTGGCCCATGGCCAGGGCGATAGTCAGGTAGCGCGTGTACTGCGAGATCTTGCGCCGACCGGACTCCCCCTCGCGCGCGAGCTGCTGGATGCGCGGCGAGGCGATGCCCAGCAACTGAAAGATGATGGAGGCGTTGATGTAAGGCACGATGCCCATGGCGAAGATCGAGAACCTGCGCAGCGCGCCGCCGGAGAACACGTCGAACAGCCCCAGCAGGTTGCCCCCCTGGGCGAACAGGCGGTCCATCATCTCGCGGCTGACGTGGGGCATGGGGATGTGCAGGCCTACCACGAACACCGCGAACATCCCGAACACGAACAGTATGCGCCGCCGCAGGTCGGGCAGCTTGAAGGCCGCGATCAGCGAGCCCAGCGAGCCGGTCACTAGACCACCTCCGCCGTTCCGCCGGCAGCCTCGATCTTGCCGCGGGCCGACGCGCTGAAGTGACCGGCGAGGATGTGCAGCGGCTTCGTCAGCTCGCCCTCGCCCAGCACGCGCACGCCGTCCTTGATCGCCCTAACGACGCCCGACTCCTTCAGCCGCTCGGCGGTGATCTGCGTCCCCGGCTCGAAGCGCTCCAGTTGCCCGACGTTGATGATCGCGTATTCCTTGCGCAGCATGCCGCGCGGCATGGCCGACTTGGAGACCCCGCGCAGCTTGCGCATGCGCCGGTGCAGCGGGGTCTGGCCGCCCTCGAAGCGCGGGGGCACGCTGCCGCGCGCCTTCTGCCCCTTCATGCCGCGGCCGCTGGTCTTGCCGTGGCCCGAGCCGATGCCGCAGCCGACCCGCTTGCGTTTGTGGGTCGAACCCGGCGCCGGCGATAGCTGCCCTATCCTCATCTCAAGACCCTTTGTCTGACGTCTTGCCTTGCTTCTGATCCCGCCAACACGGTCCGTCGGCCGAGCAGGCGCGAATCCGCACGAATCTTAATTATACGCGAAATTTGCAGCCGCCACAAGCCCGCTGCGCGTGCCTTCACGCCCCCTCGCGCTCGGCCACCTCTTCCACCTCCACCAGGTGGCGGATGGCGGCGACCATGCCCCGCACCTGCGGGGTGTCGCGGTGCACCGCGGTCTTGCGGATGCGGGTAAGCCCGAGCGAGCGCGCGGTTGCCTGCTGGCTGCGCCGGCGGTCGGCGGTGCTGCGCACCAGAGTTATCTTCAGCTTGCCCATGCTACCGCTGCCTCCGCTGCGGCTGCGCGCCCGCGGCCGGCTCGGACTCCGGCGCCGGGGCGGCGAGCGGGACCTCCTGTCCCGGCGGCGGCGAGTATCCGTCCAGGATTTCGTGGAGCTGCTTGCCGCGCCGCGCCGCCACCTCGCGGGGCGTCGTGAGCGACGACAGGCACTGCATGGTCGCGCGCGCGATGTTGATGGGGTTGGCGCTGCCCAGCGACTTGGTCAAGATGTCCTTGACCCCGGCGACCTCGAGCACGGCGCGTACGGCGCCGCCGGCGATCACCCCCGTGCCGGGGGTCGCCGGCCGCATAATGACCTTGGCCGCGCCGAACTTGGCCTCCACCTCATGCGGGATGGTGGTGCCGAGCAGTGGGATGCGGGCGAGGCTCTTCTTCGCGTCCTCGGCGCCCTTGCGGATTGCCTCGGGCACCTCCTTGGCCTTGCCCAGGCCGACACCCACGATGCCCGCGCCGTCCCCCGCCACCACGAGCGCGTTCCAGCGCAAGGTGCGCCCTCCCTTGTGCACCTTCTGCACCCGGTTGAGGGACACCACTCTCTCCTCGAGGGCCAGCTCGGAGGGATCGATTCTCGGCATGCTCGCTCCTTATCTCTCTTCGCTGCGCATCGGCAAATGGCGCGCCGTCATAGCTGCAGCCCCGCCTCCCGCGCGCCGTCGGCCAGCGCCGCCACGCGCCCGTGATAGAGGTAGCCCGCGCGATCGAAGACCACGCCGGTGACCCCGGCCTGCAGCGCACGCAGGGCCAGGAGCTTGCCGACCTCGCGCGCGGCCTGCCTGTTGCTGCCGCGCGGGAGCTGCCCGCGCAGCTGCGGCTCCAGGCTGGAGGCGGCCGCGAGGGTGCGCCCCGCGGCGTCATCTACGACCTGGGCGTAGATATGGCGGGCGCTGCGAAATACGGCCAGGCGCGGGCGCTCGGCGGTGCCGCGGATGCGCTTGCGTATGCCCCGGCGCCGGCGCTGCCTCGCCTTGACTTTGACTGCCAGTGCTGCCACCGCATTTCCTTTCGACCGCCGCAGGCGGCGGAGTTCACCGCCCGGCCGGCGTGCCCACGCTTATCCGACGCCGGTCTTGACCGCGGACTTGCCCGCCTTGCGCCGGACCACTTCGCCGGTGTAGCGCAGGCCCTTGCCCTTGTACGGCTCCGGCTTCTTGACCGCCCGGATGTCGGCCGCCAACTGCCCCACCTGCTCCTTGTCGTTGCCCTCGACCGTGATGCGCGCCGCCAGGTAGTTGTTCTCCAGCAGCGGGGTGAAGGTTTCGAGCGACATCTGGATCCCCTCCGGCGGATGCACCTCCACCAGGTGCGAGAACCCCACCTGGAGCACCAGCTTGCGATCCTGCATCTGCGCGCGAAAGCCGACGCCCATCAGGTCCAGGCGCTTGCGAAAACCCTCGCTCACGCCCGTCACCATGTTCGCCACCAGGGAGCGGGTGAGCCCATGCAGCGACTTGTGCTCCTTGGCCTCGCTCGGCCGCTCGACGATCAGCTCCTGCCCCTCGACTTTCACCAACATATCGGGGTGAAGCTGGCGTTCGAGCGTGCCCCGCGGGCCGCTCACGACGACGCGCCCGTCGGCGATCTCGACCGTCACCCCGGAGGGCAGCGGAACCGGCTTCTTGCCTACCCGCGACATCTCACGTCTCCTCCCATCACCACACGTAGAACAGCACCTCGCCGCCGACCTTGCGGGCGCGTGCGTCCCGGCCGGTCATGGGGCCCTTGGGCGTGGACACCACGGCGGTGCCGAGCCCGCCCATCACCCGCGGCACGCGGCGCGCGCCGACGTACACCCGGCGCCCGGGGCAGCTCATGCGCCGCAGTCCGGCGATGGCCGGCTCGCGGTTCTCGCCGTACTTGAGGGTCACCACGAGCACGCCCTGCTTGCCGTCATCGCGCATCTCGTACTTGTGGATGTAGCCCTCGGCGCGCAGGATTTTGGCGAGCTCGAGCTTGAGGCGCGAGCCGGGGATCTCAACCTGGTCGTGGTGCGCCCCGCAGGCGTTGCGGATGCGCGTCAGCATATCGGCTATGGGGTCGGTCTGGGCCATTCGCGTCCTCCTACCAACTCGCCTTCGTCACCCCGGGCAGCAGCCCCCGCAGGGCGAAGGTGCGCAGGCAGATCCTGCACATGCCGAACTTCCGATAATACGCCCGCGACCTGCCGCAGATCTGGCAGCGATGGTAGCGGCGGGAACGGAATTTCGGTTCCCGATTGGATTTCTCGATCAGCGCTTTCTTCGCCACACGTCTCTCCCTCGCGCAGCATTCCCCCGTCATCGCCAGCCGCGCCCTCACGACCGCCGAACCGGGCCTGGGCGTCAGCTTTCCCGCAGCGGCAGGCCCAGCTTGGTGAGCAGGGCGCGGCCGTGCTCGTCGGTCTTGGCGGTGGTGGTGATGGTGATGTCCATCCCCCGCACCCGCTCTATCTCGTCCATGTTCAGCTCGGGGAAGATGATCTGCTCGCGCACGCCCATGGTGTAATTGCCGCGCCCGTCGAACGAACGCGCGGGCAGCCCGCGGAAGTCACGGATGCGCGGCAGCGCGGCGTTGAACAGCCGGTCCAGGAACTCGTACATGCGGTCGCCGCGCAGGGTCACGCGGCAGCCGACCGGGTTGTTCTCCCGCACCTTGAAGGCGGCGATGGACTTGCGCGCGCGCGTGATCGCCGGGCGCTGGCCCGAGATCTCCGCCAGCTCCTTTGCCGCCCCCTCCAGCGCCTTGGGGTCCTGCGTCGCCGCCCCGACGCCCATGTTGATCACGACCTTCTCCACCCGCGGCGCGTCCATCGCGTTGTCCACGCCCAGCTCGCGCATGAGCTCGGGCAGGATCTCCTCGCGATAGCGCACCTTGAGCCGCGGGGGCAGCTTCTCCTCCGGCGGCCGCGGGGCCTTGGCTTCGGCCTGCGCCTTGCCCTTGCCCTTGCCGGCGCCGGCGGTCTTGGGCTTGCCCTTGGCGGCGCCCTCGGCCTTGGGTTTGCCCTTGCCCTCGCCGGTGGCCCCGTCCTTGGGCTTGCCCTTGCCCTCGCCGGTGGCCCCGTCCTTGGGTTTGCCCTTGCCCTCGCCGATGGCCCCGTCCTTGGGCTTGCCCTTGGCGGCGCCCTCGGCCTTGGGCTTGCCCTTGCCCTCGCCCTTGCTTTGCGCCTTCGCCTTTGCCTTGCCGCTGTCGGCCGCTTGAGGCTCCTGCACGACGGCGGTGTCGGCCGGCTGGTCCCCCTGCGCCGCCGGGGGGGCCTCCCCCACTGCCGCGGGGGACTCCTGTGGCTGCTCGGTGTCCGGTATATCCTGGGTCATGGTGTCATCTTCCCTCGGGCATTAGACCTCATCGATATACTCTCCGCAGCGCCGGCACACGCGTATGCGCTTGCCCGAGACCTCGCGGCGAGTGACCTTGGCCGGGCGGTCGCAGCGCGGGCACACGAGCATGACATCGGAGACGTGCAGCGGCCCCGGTTGCTGGATGCGCCCGGTCTGCATTTGCGCCGTCCGCGTCTGCATGCCGCGCGGCTTGGCGTGCTTGGTGATCATGTTGACCCCGTCCACCAGCACGTGCTGCTTGGCGATGATCACGCCGATCACCTTGCCGCGGCGCCCGGGGTTCTTGTGCGCCTCCGCCTTGACGCGCTGCGGATCGAGGCGCGCGAGTTCCTCCTCGCGCCCCTCCATGCGGTGCTCCCGGTCCTTGCCCCGGAGTATGTAAACGGTGTCTCCCTTTTTGATGTCCATTTTGACCGAGCTTGCCATGGCTGTAACCTCGCCCGCGCCGCGGCTAGAGCACCTCCGGCGCCAGGGACACGATCTTGGTGAACTCGCGATCGCGCAGCTCGCGCGCCACGGGGCCGAAGATGCGCGTTCCGCGCGGATCCCCGGAATCGGTGATAAGCACCGCGGCGTTCTCGTCGAAGCGAATGCTGGAGCCGTCGGTGCGGCGCACCGGCTGCAGCGTGCGCACCACCACCGCGCGCACCACCTCGCCCTTGCGGATCGGCGCCCCGGGGCTGACCTGCTTGACGGCGGCGACGATGGTGTCGCCCACGCGCGCGTACTTGCGCGCCGAGCCCCCAAGCACGCGAATGCACTCGACCTGGCGGGCGCCGGTGTTGTCGGCGACCTTTAAGCGACTGCGTAGCTGTATCATGGCAGTGGTGGGCGCGCGCGCTCAGCGCTGCTGCTCTTCCTTGCGCTGCTGCGCTTCCTCGATAATGCGCTGGGCGATATGCCCGGGAACCTCCTCGTAGTGTGAGAACTTCATGGTGTAGCTGGCCCGCCCCTGGGTCATGGAACGCAGCTCGGTGGCGTAGGCGAACATCTCCGCCAGCGGCACCTGCGCCCGCACGATCTGCGTCCCCGCCGGCCCCGGCTCCATCCCCTGGATGCGGCCGCGCTTACCGTTGAGGTGGCCGATGATGTCGCCCATGTGTTGGTCGGGCACCACCACCTCGACATTCATGACCGGCTCCAGGAGCTTGGGATCGGCCTCCGCCACCGCCTTCTGCAGCGCCATCGAGCCCGCGATCTTGAAGGCCATGTCCGACGAATCGACGTTGTGATAGGACCCGTCGTAGAGGGCGACGAGCACATCCACCAGCGGATAGCCCGCCACCACGCCGCGCTGCATCGCCTCCGCCACGCCCTTCTCCACCGACGGAATGTAGTTGCGGGGCACCGCGCCCCCGACGACCTCGTCCGCGAACTCGAAACCCGCGCCGTGGGGCAGCGGCTCCAGCCGCAGCCACACGTCCCCGTACTGCCCGCGGCCGCCGGTCTGGCGCTTGTACTTGCCCTGCACCTGCACGGTCCTGGTGATGGTCTCGCGGTACGCCACGCGCGGGGTGCCGGTTTCGACCTCGACCCCGAACTTGCGCTTGAGGCGCCCGACGATCACCTCCAGGTGCAGGTCGCCCATCCCCGACAGCAGCGTCTCGCGGGTGTCGTGATCGACGCTGACGCTGATGGTGGGGTCTTCCTCGCGCAGCCGGTCGAGCCCGCTGCTGACCTTGTCCTCGTCGCCCTTGGTCTTGGGCTGCACGGACACCGCGAGCACGGGTGAGGGGAACTCGAACGGCGGCAGGATCACCTGGCGCTGTTCGTCGCACAGCGTGTCGCCGGTGACGGTCTCGTGGAGCTTGGCCACCACCCCCATGTCGCCCGCGCCCACTGCCGCCAATGCCTCCTGCTGCTTGGCGCGCGGGATGAAGATCTGGCCCACGCGCTCGCGGCGGCGGTGGTTCGCGTTATAGACGTTGGTATCGGAGTGCGCCACGCCGCTGTAAACGCGAAAGACCGTGAGCCGCCCCGCGTAGGGGTCGGCGGTGATCTTGAAGACGAAGGCGGCCAGCGGCTGATCGGCATCCGCCTGCAGCTTCACCTGCTCCGCGCCGTCCCCCAGCGCGGCCGTCTGGGCGGGAGCCTCGGCGGGACAGGGCAGGTAGGCGATCACGGCGTCCGCCACGGCGTCGATCCCCACACCCACGGTGGCGGCGACCGGCACGGCGACCACCGTGGTGCCCGCGAGCACCGCCGCCCGCAGCCCGCGCTGCATCTCCTCGGTGGTGAGCGCTCCCTGCTCCAGGTACTTCTCGGTCAGCTCGTCGTCGGCCTCGGCGGCCGCTTCCATCAGCGCCTCGCGGGCGGAGGCGATCTCGTCGGCCATGTCAGCCGGCGGCGCCTCCCGGGTGACCTTGCCGCCGGCATAGACGAGGGCCTGCTCCCCCAGCAGATCGACCACGCCGCGCAGGGCCTGAGCCTTGCCGATGGGCACATAGCCGGCGACCACGTTGCAGCCCAGGCGGTCGCGCGCCGACTGCAGCGCGCCGGCGAAGTCCGCGCCCTCCTTGTCCATCTTGTTGACGGCGATCAGCGGCACCACCCCGCGCTCGCGCGCCATCTGCCAGTAACGCTCCGTCTGCACCTCCACGCCCGCCACCGCGTCGAGGGTGACGATCGCCCCGTCGGCGACGCGCAGGCAGGACACCACCTCCCCGATGAAATCGGCGTAGCCCGGCGTGTCCAGGAGATTGATCTTATGCTCCCGCCACTCGTAGGGCACGAGCGCCAGGCTGATGGAGATGTGGCGCTCGATCTCGTCGGGATCGCTGTCGCTGGCGGTGGTGCCGGCCTCGACGTTGCCGAGGCGATCGACGACCCTGGCGGCGAACAGCAGCGCCTCCGCGAGGCTGGTCTTGCCGCTGCCGCCGTGGCCGACGACGGCGACGTTACGTATGTGGTCCGTGGCGTATTTCTTCATCGAATCCGTGGATGCGGCCCGGTGCGGGCTACTTCGCCTCCTCTATGATGGCGCAGACGCGCCAGCGCTTGCGCTTGCTCAAGGGGCGCGTTTCGGCGACGCGCACACGGTCCCCGACCTTGCAGCGATTGTCCTGGTCGTGGGCGACCAAGCGCTTGGTGCGCTTGACCACGCGCTGGTAGAGCGGGTGTGGGCCCGCACTTTCGACCGCGACGACGACGGTCTGGTCCATGCGGTTGCTGACGACCACGCCCTCGCGTTCCTTTCTCACTCCCCGGGTGCCTTCGGTCATTGTGGTTACCACCCACCGTCCTTCATGATGTCGGCGCGCCCGGCGCGCTGCCGCTCTGCTCGCGCTCCGCCAAAATGGTCAGGATGCGGGCGATGTCCTTGCGCACCTCGCTAATGCGCATGGGGTTGGGGAGCTGCTTGGTCACCCGCTGGAAGCGCAGACGAAACCACTCGTCGCGCAGGTTGTTGCAGCGCCCCTGCAGCTCGACCGTGCTCTGCTCGCGCAGCTCCGACGCTTTCATGCCGCTGTCTCCCCGGCGCTTGCCGCCCGCGACACCATGCGCACCTTGATCGGCAGCTTGTGCCCCGCCAACTGCAGCGCCTCGCGGGCCAGCTCGTAGTTCACGCCGCCCAACTCGAACAGGATGCGCCCCGGCCGGATCACCGCCACCCATCCCTCGGGCGCGCCCTTGCCGCTGCCCATGCGCGTTTCCGCCGGTTTCTTGGTGACGGGCTTGTCCGGGAACACCCGCACCCACACCCGGCCCGTGCGCCGCACGTGCCGCGTGAGGGCGACCCGCGCCGCCTCGATCTGGCGATTGGTCAGCCAGCAGCCCTCGAGCGCCTGCAGCCCGTACTCGCCGAAGGCGACCGCGGCCCCGCGCGTCGCGCGCCCCTTCATGCGCCCGCGCTGCTGCTTGCGATACTTGGTCCTGGACGGCATCAGCATGGCGTGCTCACCCTGTGCGGCGCGGCGCCGCCGCTACCGTTGGTCATCATCGTACGCCCGCTCCCACGACGGGTCTTCCTCCGCGTCGGCTTTCTGCTCTTCCTTATCATCGGGGTCGGCGGAGGGGCTGTGATCCAACTCCTCGCCCTCCTCGCCCTCCTCGCCCTCCTCACCCTCCTCACCTGCATCCTCCTCGGCGGGCGCCTCCGCTTCCTCGGCCTCGGCGGCGCGTGCAGGCGCCTCGGAGGAATCCGCGACCGGGGGTGCGTGTGTCTCCGGCGCCTTTTCTGCGGCCTGCGCTTCCGGCGCGGCCGCGCCGGCCTCCTCAGGCGCTGGCTGCGCCGCCGCTTGTGCCAGTGGCTCGGCTTCCTCTGCGGCGGGCACGCGGCGCCAGCCCGGACGCTTCTTCTGCTCGCGCTTCTCCGCCGGCACCTCGGGGCGCGCCGGGGCCTTCTGGGGCAGGATGTCGCCGCGATAGATCCACACCTTGATGCCGATGTGGCCGGCGGTGGTGCGCGCTTCGGTAAAGCCATAGTCGATGTCCGCGCGCAGGGTGTGCAGGGGGACCTTGCCGTCCTTGTCGAGGTAGGTGCGGGCCATCTCCGAGCCGCCCAGGCGGCCGGAGCAGATGACCTTGATGCCCTGCGCGCCCATGCGCATGCTGCGCTGCACCGCCTGGTGCACGGTGCGCTTGAAGGCGACGCGCTTCTCGATCTGGCCAGCGATGTTTTCCGCCACGAGCTGCGCGTTGAGCTCGCTCTGGCGGATCTCCTCCACGTTGATGTGCACCTTGCGGTTGGTCAGGCGCTCGAGGTCGGCGCGCAGGTCGTCCACCCCCTTGCCGCCGCGGCCGATGATGATGCCCGGCTTGGCGGTGTGCAGGGTGACGCGGACGTTGTTGGCGGCGCGCTCGATCTCGACCTCGCCGATGCTGGCGTCGCGGCCGCGGTCGCGGCGCCCGCGACCGCCGTCCCCGCGCTGGAAGCGGTGCTTAAAGTACTCGCGGATGGCGGCGTCCTCCAGCACCAGGTGCGCGTAGCCCTTGGTCGCGAACCAGCGGCTCTTCCAGTCTTTGACTATCCCCAGGCGAAAGCCGATGGGGTGTACCTTCTGACCCATTGCTTAGATTCACCTCCCGGCGCGCGGGCGCAGTGGCCGGCGCCGTATCACTTCTCCTTGTCCTTGGCCGGCGCGCGCCCTCGGCGGCGCGGCTGGGCCGGTTCCTCGGGGCGCTCGTCGAGCACCACCGTGATGTGGCTCATGGGCCGCCGCACCACCCCCCCGCGGCCCAGCGACCCCGCCCGATACCGGCGCAGGGACGGCCCCGGGTCGGCGTATGCCAGGCGCACCCGCAGCCGTTCGCGGTCCATGCCGTGGTTGGTCTCCGCGTTGGCGGCGGCGGAGGCGATGACCTTCTTGATCGCCGGCGCGGCTGCGCCCGGCGTGAAGGCGAGCAGCGCAAGCGCTTCCGCCACGTCGCGCCCGCGCACTAGCGCGAGCACGCGGCGCACCTTCAGCGGCGAAATGCGTATGTACCTGGCGATCGCCTTGGCCTCCACGATGCCTCCTAGCGGGGCGCGCTCGAGCGCTCGGTGTGGTGCCCGTGCCCCCGGAAGTGCCGGGTGGGGGAGAACTCGCCCAGCTTGTGCCCGACCATGTTCTCGGTGATGAATATGGGCACGTGCTTGCGCCCGTCGTGCACTCCGATGGTGTGCCCCACCATGTCGGGGACAATGGTCGATCGCCGCGACCAGGTGCGGATGATTCTCTTCTCCCCCGAGCGGTTGAGGCGTTCGACCTTGTCCATCAGGTGGACGTCAACGAAGGGACCCTTCTTGAGCGATCTCGCCATCTGCAAACCTCGTTCACCGCGGCACGCGGTAAGTGGTCCGTACCTGCGGCCTCCCAGCCCCTATCGCCGACCTCGCAGCGCGAGTATCGGCTTCACTTCCTGCGCTTCACGATCAGGCGGTTGCTGGCCTTGTTGCGCTTGCGCGTCTTGTGCCCCAGGGTGGGCTGCCCCCACGGGGTCATGGGGCTCTTGCGCCCGATCGGGCTGCGCCCCTCGCCCCCGCCGTGGGGGTGATCCCGGGGGTTCATCGCCACCCCGCGCACGTGCGGCCGGTGCCCGCTCCAGCGCTTGCGGCCGGCCTTGCCGATGGTGATATTGGAGTGATCGGTGTTGCCGACCTGGCCGACCGAGGCCCGGCACCCGATATAGACCATGCGCATTTCGCTCGACGGCAGGCGCAGGTGCGCGAACTTGCCTTCCTTGGCCATGAGCTGCGCGCTGGCGCCGGCGCTGCGGCACATCTGGCCGCCCTTGCCGGGGGACAGCTCGATGTTGTGCACGACGGTGCCCACCGGCATCGCCGACAGCGGCATCGCGTTGCCCGGGCGCACATCCACCCCTTGCGTGCCCGAGATGACCGTCACCCCCACCGCGATCCCCACCGGCGCCAGGATATAGCGCTTCTCGCCGTCCGCGTAGTGCAGCAGCGCGATGTCGGCCGAGCGGTTGGGGTCGTATTCGATGGACGCCACGCGCGCGGGAACGTTGTCCTTGTCGCGCTTGAAATCTATCACCCGGTAGCGTCGCTTGTGGCCGCCCCCGCGGAAGCGCGCGGTGGCGCGACCGGCGGTGTTGCGGCCGCCGGAGGACGGCGCCGGCGTCAGCAGCGATTTCTCCGGCTGCTGGCGGGTGTGGCTGCGCCGGACACCGGTCATGTAGCGGCGGCTGGGCGTAGTCGGCCTATATTGCTTTACTGGCACGGTTTCCTACCTCGCTCGCCTAGAGCCCCTCGAACACGGGGATCTTGCCCTCCTTGAGGGTCACGATGGCCTTCTTCCAGTCCGACGTGCGGCCGGGGCGGCGCCGCCTGCGGCCGAAGCCGGAGGTGCGCCGTTCCTTGCCGCGCACGGTCATGGTGTTGACCTTGCTCACCTTGACGTCGGGGAAGAGCCGCTCGATGGCGTTGCGCACATCCACCTTGGTGGCCGACGGGTGCACGCGGAACACGTACTTGCTGATCTCGGTGGCGGCGACGCTTTTCTCCGACAGGATGGGACGGATGATTATGTCGTGCGCGTCCCTCATATGCGCGTCTCCTGCAGTCGTTCGAGCGCCGCCCGCGTCAGCACCAGGCGCTCGCTGGCGGCGATGTCGTAGGTGTTGAGCGCGTCGGCCGCGACCACCCTCACCCCCGGCAGGTTGCGCGCCGACAGCTCCAGCTCGTCCGATGGCTCAGCGTCCACCACCAGCACCCGCCCTGCCGTATCCAGCTTGAGCCTGGCGAGCACTTCGGCGAACTCGCGGGTGCTCGGTCGCTCCGGTGCGAGCCCATCGACCAGCGTCAGGCGGCCGTCGCGCGCGCGCTCGGAGAGGATGGCGGCGAAAGCCTTGCGGCGCACCTTCCTAGGCACCCGCTGCGACCAGTCGCGCGGCTTGGGGCCCATGGCGGCGGCGCCGCCCTTCCAGATGGGGGAGCGGCGGCTGCCGTGGCGCGCGCGCCCGGTGCCCTTCTGGCGCCAGGGCTTGCGCCCGCCCCCGCGCGTATCGCTGCGGCCCTTGGTGCTCGCCGTGCCCGCGCGCCGGCCGGCCAGGTAGGCCGTCACCGCGCGGTGCACAACACCTTCATTGGCGTCGGCGTCGATGAGCGCCGCGCTCACGTCCATCTCGCCGACCTGCTCGCCGGCCGCGTTGTACATCGGCATGCTCGGCATTCACTATGCCTCCGCTCGTCGCCCCTATCGGCCCGCGCCGACCACTTTGGCCCTCGCCACGCGCTTGGGCCGCTCCGGGGTCTTGCTCACCCGCACCACGCCGCCCGGCGGCCCGGGCACCGCGCCGCGCAGGATCAGCAGGTTGCGCTCGCCGTCGGCGCGGATCACCTCCAGCCCTTTGACCGTCACTCGCGCCGCGCCCATGCGGCCCGGCTTGCCCGTGCCCGGGAACACGCGCGCGGCGTCGGTGGCGCCGCCCGACGCCGGCCGGCGATGGGACATCGAGCCGTGCGATGCCGGGCCGCCATGCCAACCGTAGCGCTTCATCACGCCGGCGAAGCCCTTGCCCTTGGACACCCCGCAGACGTTGACCCGCTCCCCGGGCTCGAACACGTCGGCGCGCAGCTCCTGTCCCACCTCGTAGGCGTCGCAATCGGCGAAGCGGAATTCGACCAGCACGCGCTTGGGCTCAACCCCGGCGCGCTTGAAATGGCCGCGCGCAGGCTGGTTGACGCGGCGCTCGCGCGCGTCGGCGAACCCGAGCTGCAGCGCGTCGTAGCCGTCGCGCTCGGCGGTCTTGCGCTGCACGACCGCGCAGGGGCCGGCCTGGATCACGGTCACCGGCACCGCCCGCCCCTGCTCGTCGAACATCTGCGTCATGCCCAGCTTGTGCCCGATTATGCCCTTGGCTACGGCCATCGAGGTTCCCCTAGCCCAGCTTGATCTCGATATCCACGCCCCCCGGCAGGTCGATCTTCATCAACGCGTCGATCGTCCTCGGGCTCGGCTCGATGATGTCGATGAGGCGCTTGTGGGTGCGCATCTCGAAGTGCTCCATCGATTCCTTGTCCACGTGCGGCGAGCGGATGACGCAGAACCGATTGATCTCGGTTGGCAGGGGCACCGGGCCCGCCACGTGGGCGCCGGTGCGCCTCGCGGTGTCCACGATGCGCACCGCCGACTGATCCAGGATACGGTGATCGAACGCTTTCAGCCGAATGCGGATCTTGTCAGCGGCTGCCTCTGTTGACCTGCCCATGTGCGTGCGCCTCGATTCCTACTTGATGATCTCGGCGATGACGCCGGCGCCCACGGTGTGCCCGCCCTCGCGCACCGCAAAGCGCAGCCCCGGCTCCATCGCGATCGGCTGGATCAGCTCCGCCGTGATGGTGATGTTGTCCCCCGGCATCACCATCTCCACCCCCTCCGGCAGATGCATCACCCCCGTCACGTCCGTCGTGCGAAAGTAAAACTGCGGCCGGTACCCGCTGAAAAACGGCGTGTGGCGGCCCCCCTCTTCCTTGCTCAGCACGTATACCTCCGCCCGAAACTCGGTGTGCGGCGTGATGCTCCCCGGCACTGCCACCACCTGCCCCCGCTCCACCTCCTCGCGCTCGATCCCCCGCAGCAACAGCCCCACGTTGTCCCCAGCCGTCGCCTGGTCCAGGCTCTTGCGGAACATCTCTACGTCCGTCACCACCGTCTTGCGCGCCGCCGGCGCCAAACCTACTATCTCCACTTCCGTCCCCCGCAAAAGCGTCCCCCGGTCCACCCGCCCCGTCACCACCGTCCCCCGCCCGCTGATGGTGAACACGTCCTCGATCGGCATCAAAAACGGCTTGTCCGTGTCCCGCTGCGGCGTCGGTATGTACGCGTCAATCGCATCCAACAGCTGCCAGATCGGGCCCCCCCACTGCGACTCCCGCTCCGCCTGCTGCGTCTCCAGACACTTCAGCGCGCTCCCGCGCACGATCGGTATCTCGTCCCCCGGAAATTCGTAGCGCGTCAACAGCTCCCGCAGCTCCAGCTCCACCAGGTCGATCAGCTCCGGATCGTCCACCATGTCCGTCTTGTTCAGAAACACCACGATGTAGGGCACCTGCACCTGCCGCGCCAACAGCACGTGCTCCCGCGTCTGCGGCATCGGCCCGTCCGCCGCCGATACCACCAGCACCGCCCCGTCCATCTGCGCCGCCCCCGTGATCATGTTCTTGATGTAGTCCGCATGCCCCGGGCAGTCCACGTGCGCGTAGTGGCGCCGCTGCGTCTCGTACTCGGCGTGAAATATGTTGATCGTCAGCCCCCGCTCTTTCTCCTCCGGCGCCGAGTCGATCCGCTCGTAAGCCAGAAAATCCGCCGCCCCCTGCTTGCTCAACACGAACGTCATCGCGCTCGTCAGCGTCGTCTTGCCGTGATCAACGTGCCCGATCGTCCCGATGTTGACGTGCGGCTTCGTCCGCTCGAACTTCCGCTTTCCCATGGTGTCGCTCCCTGTGGTACCCGCTGGCCCACAACAGTTGAGGTGGAGCCCACGCCCGGGGTCGAACCGGGGACCTTATCCTTACCAAGGATACGCTCTGCCGACTGAGCTACGTGGGCTCGTCTGCGGCGCGTTTCCGTCCACTCCGGGTGGTGGAGGGAGGAGGATTCGAACCTCCGAAGGCATCCGCCAGCAGATTTACAGTCTGCCCCCTTTGGCCACTCGGGAATCCCTCCCTATATCACCTGAATGTCCGGGGCGCTGGCGTCCCCGGACCAATTAAGGCTAACACATTCAGCGCGGCGCTGTCAAGCTGTCGGGTCCGTGCCCAGCCAGCCGGGCCCGCCGCGCGCCGCCGCCGAACAGCCCGCCCGGCGCCGCGCTCCCCGCGGTGCAACGGGTGCGCCGGCCCAAAAAGCGCGACTGACCGGGAGGCGGGTCCCGGCCAGCCGCGCAGACTGAGCATCATGCCGCAGGCTTCCGCCGCAGCCTCCGGCAGGACGCCTAGGTCGCCACCATCATTTTCTTCAGACTGCGCCCGATCTTGCGCTTCGCGCGCTGCAGCGCGTTATCGACGGACTTGACTCGCCGCTTGAGCTCCCCCGCGATTTCCTGGTAGGACTTGCCCTCCAGATGGCTGCGCAGCACCGCCGACTCCAGGTCGCTCAGGTCGCGCTTGATGCGCTGGCGCAGGTCGTCCGAGAACTGCTGAGTAACGACAACATCCTCTGGGTCGCTGGTGTCGCTCTCGGCCAGGGTGTCGAGCAGGGTGCGGTCGGAATCGGAGTCGAAGAGGTTGGCGTGCAGGGAAACGTAGGAGTTGAGCGGGATGTGCTTCTGGCGCGTGGCCGCCTTGATGGCGGTGAAGATCTGGCGGCTGATACAGAGCTCGGCGAAGGCCCGAAACGGGAGCAGCTTGTCGTTGCGGAAATCGCGAATCGCCTTGAACAGGCCGATCATGCCTTCCTGGATGATGTCGTCGTGATCGGCGCCCACCAGAAAGTAGGACCTTGCTTTTCCCTCCACTATGTTGCGGTACTTGGACAGCAAGTGCTCGGTCGCACTTTGGCTGCCGCCTTTCGCGTATCTGACTACCTCCTCATCGAGCATGCTCTGGAAACACAGTGTGCCGCCGTCGCGGTTGCTGAGTTCAGCCATCCGTTAGCCTCCACGGACCTGGGTTTGCCGCAACCCGCTTACCAGCTTCTCGCCGCCCGCCAGGGGCCACCAATGGCACCGCCCCGGTATGGATTCTCAAGGTGCGATATAAGGCGCAACACGAAATTGACCCTGGGAAAGTCACGTAGCTTCGGGCCCTGCCTTATTCGGGTGGATTATAGTCCAATTGGCGCAACAAGTCAACATTACCGCGCAGGCTTTTTTTGCCCGCCGCTAACGGGGGCTGCTGCGAGACCGGCCGCGGCCGGCGAGTCCTCACCAGGGCCGGCCCGGACGGCCCCAGGCGCGCCCGCAGCCACCTCCCCGTCCGTGCCTTCATACGCGGCCTCCGCAGGCGCCTGGCCGCCGGTCGAGGGCACGCTGACGCGGACCACCTCACGGCGCGGGGCATAATAGTCGGTGGATATCACCTGTGCGCCGCTGGCGCCAGCCTCCCGGCTCCGCCGCAGCACTCGCACCCGCAGCCCCGACACCGCGGCAGCCTCGACCTTGCGCTCGCCCGGCGCCAGGTCGGGATCCTCGATCACCTGCGGCTCGGGCGGGGCAATCTTGCCCACCTCTCGCACCAGCTCCAGCCGCGGAGCGGGCCCATGCCCCAACAGCGCGCACGCCAGCCTGCCGTTCCTCACGTGCGCCGCCAGCACGACCGGGTGTTGCGTGCTGTTGCGGAACTGGAGGTCCATTGCACCGTAGACCACGGTGGCGTCAAGCCCCGCCTTCGTGTATGCCACCGGATGGGAATGGTGGCTGCGGGCCACGATTTCCAGCCCCGCCCACAGCGCCGCCTGGTAGAGTGTCGAGCTCAATTGGCAGGCGCCGCCCCCCGTGCCGGGCACCAGCTTGCCATGCACTATGACAGGAGCGGTGCGGTAGCCCGTTTCCTCGGTGCGGGGGCCCACCGCCTGATTGTAGGAGAAGACCTCGCCCGGCGCCACTATGTGCCCATCCACCGCCGCAGCGGCGAAGGCGACGTTGTGGCGCCGGTTGCGCGAGCTGCCCGCGAGCGTCGTCGAGACCGTGGCGAGCACGGTGTCCACGCCCTGGAGCCGGTCGGCGGTCACAGTGGGGCCGGTAAACCGCGCCGGCATGCGCAGTTCGCCCCGACAGCTCCCCCGTGCCCAAGCCGAGACCGCCTCGAGCACCTCCTCTCCTACCACCTTCAGCCCAGGCTGGCCGGAGGTGACGTGCACCGCGCCGCCTTCCACCTCGGCTCTGGCGTCCACCGCCGCTCGGTCGAACCGCCGCGCGCAGGACTGCGCGAAGGCCGTCGCAATCATGGCATCGACGACCGCGGGCAGCTCGATGTCGGTGCGCCGCCAGTGTGCTGCCACCCGCTCGGCGAGGCGCCGGGCGGGCGGCCCCGTTCTGCCGATCGCGTAGGCATCGCCTATGCCACGGGCGATACTGAATGAGACACCCAGGTCTTGCAGCTTGCAGCGGTAGGTGTGATCAGCGACTCGCACTTGCGCCGGGGTCTCGGGGCCGGCAATCGACGTATCGCGCAGCACGCCGGCGGCGGCGGTCGGCGTCAGGCCCCCGACCGCCCGGCCCGCCACGAACACGTTGGGGTAGATCCGCCCACGGTCGCGGGTTACCAGGGCTAGTGCCGCGCTGACGATCACGACCGCAATGGCCAAATGCCACGTAAGGCGCCACAGGCGTGCCGAGCCGACGCGGATAATGCCGGTTGCGTCGCCGGCTGATCGGCGGCCGGCCGTCTCAGGACCTGCGCCACGTGGTTCCGTCAGGACGATCCTCCAGCGTGATGCCCAGCTCGCCGAGCTGCTTGCGGATGGAGTCCGCCAGCTCGTAGTTGCCCGCCGCCCGCGCTCGCTCGCGCAGATCGACGAGGATGCCTATCAACTTATCGGCAAGCTGCTGCTCTTGAGCCTGCTCTGGCTGCAATGTTAGCCCCAGCACGCCGGCCAGCTCCGTCAGCGTGCTGAGCGCCTCATCGAACGACGGACGCTGGGCGCGCGTCGGGGCAAAGCGCACGTCGGCGAGGCGGTGGGCCTGCCCGACCAAGTCGAAGAGCGCGGCGAGCGCGCGAGGCGTGTTGAAGTCGTCGTCCATGGCTTGTGCGAACTCGCTGCGCGCAGTGTCGGCCGCCTGCGCGAGCGCGAGCAGCGGATCCTCCCCCTCCTCGCCGCCTTGGGCGCGAGCGACCATGCGCTCGAGGTGCTCGCGACCGATCTCCAGGCGCGCCAGGGCGCTACGCGCCTGTTCGAGCGCTCCGTCCGTGAACTCCAGTTGCTGGCGGTAATGGATGGACAGGAACAAGAACCGCAGCACCTGCGGCGAGTAATGGGGGAGCACCTCGCGTACGGTGGAGAAATTGCCCAGCGACTTGGACATCTTCTTGTGCTCGACGGTCAGCCACCCGACATGCATCCAGCAGCGGACGAACGGCGCGTGTGCGGTAGCGGCCTGCGACTGGGCGATCTCGTTCTCGTGATGGGGAAAGATCAGGTCCGCCCCGCCGCCGTGGATGTCGAGCTCGTCACCCAGGAGGGAGGTGGACATGGCCGAGCACTCGATATGCCAACCGGGCCTGCCCCGCCCCCAGGGGCTATCCCACGACGGTTCGCCGGGTTTGGCCGATTTCCAGAGCACAAAATCGAGGGGGTCGCGCTTGCGCTCGTCCACCTCTACGCGCGCGCCGGCCTCCAGCTCGTCGAGGTCGCGCCCGGACAGCTTGCCGTAATCCGCGAACTTTCTCACCTGGTAGTAAACGTCGCCATCAACCGTGTAGGCGAATCCGCGCTCGATCAAGATAGATACGAGCCGGATCATGGCGTCGATATACTCCGTGGCGCGCGGTTCGTGATCGGCGTGGCGCACTCCGAGCGCTTGCATATCCTCGAAGAAGGCCTGTGTATAGCGCCGGGCTATATCCTCCGCCGACACCCCCTGCTCGTTGGCGGCCGCGATGATCTTGTCCTCGACATCGGTGATGTTGCGCACCATCTCGACGCCGTAGCCGGCATATTCCAGGTACCTTCTTATGGCGTCGAAGCTGACCTCGAGCCGCGCGTTGCCAACATGAATGTAGCCGTACACCGTAGGGCCGCACACGTACATGCGAATACGGCCGGGCTCACGCGGTGCGAAAGGCTCCTTCTTGCGGGTAAGGGTATTGTAGATGACGAGCGCCAACTGAGCCTCCACCGAGGGTATGTGCGAATATGCGGCCGTCACTGCCGCCGCGGCTGACACGCTGCGCGAAGGGGCAGCCTACTCCCGTGGACGCGAGGCGGGCACCGCCTGGCGTTCACCCTTCAGCTTCTCCAATTCCTGCTCAAGGGAACGCACGCGATCCTGCAGCGTCGCAAAATGCGACTCTATCCGCTCCAGGCACTTGTCGCAGGGGTCCGGCACCGCGCCGTGTTCCAGCGACGGCTCCGCCACCCGTTTGCCGTCCTGCACTACCACGCGCGCCGGCACCCCCACTGCGGTGGCGTTTGCCGGCATGGATTTGAGCACGACCGAACCGGCGCCGATCACCGTGCTATCGCCGATCATGATCGCCCCCAGGATCTTGGCCCCCGCCCCCAGGGTCACGTTATCGCCGATGGTCGGGTGACGCTTGCCGCGGTGCTTGCCCGTTCCGCCCAGGGTGACGCCCTGGTACATGAGCACCCGATTGCCCACCTCCGCCGTCTCGCCGATGACTACCCCGGTGCCGTGGTCGATGAATACCTCGCGGCCGATGGTCGCCGCAGGGTGAATCTCAATGCCGTTGACGAAACGTGCCAACTCGGAGAAGCAGCGCGCGAGAAAATGCAGCCGGTGCCCCCACAGCCAGTGCGCCACCCGGTGCATGAGGATCGCGCGCACCCCGGCGTAGCACAGCAAGATCTCGATCCTGCTGCGTGCGGCCGGATCGCGCTCCAGCGCCGCCGTCAGGTCTTCCCGGATCTCCGAAAACATGAGGCCCCAGCCTTTGGACCGCTTCCCCCGCCGGCGCCGCGCTTGCGGCCCTAGCTTCGCCAGGCATAGTTACGGTCTTCCCAAAGTATAGTTAACGCCCCGACGACGTGTCAAGGTGACCGCCTCCCGTGGGTAATGTACCATTCCCTGTGTAAATGGTCTTGGGGAAGAAATGAGCATGGGTTCGGCTCGGCCTGTAAGGTTGGTCGTCTTGCTCATCTCGCAGTGAGAATTGAACGGCTCCAGTCCTCGCCGGCAAAGAAAGCCAGTGAGGAGAGCCGATGAGCAAGCGGTGGAGGGCAGAGGGGAAGGCGGAGCGAGAACCTAATTCGACGAGGCGACCCCGTCGTGGCCGGCCGTTTCGACGGCGGTCGTGGGGTGCGTGGCCGGCGCCTCCGGCTCGAGGGCGCCCGCCAGCAGGACATTGCCGAACCGCGACGGGTCTTTGACGCCCATGATGCCGGGGCTCCACTCGAGCCAGCCGTGCCGGCAGCCATGGTCCACGTCATTTATCGCGAGATCGAAACCGAGCACGTCGCCCGCCTGGCCCGCGCTCTGCGGCTTGCCCGGCAGTTCCGACCAGGGGATGGCGATCTCGTATGTAAGCTTGATCGGCGGAACGCCGGCCTCCAGGGCGTGCGGCTTGACCTCGCGCACGACCGCCACCTTTGCCGCGGTAAGAGCGCCCGCCCGCTCGGCCGGGAACCAACGCCAGGCCAGTGGCCCCGAAGGCGTGTACGCGAAACCGAACTCGCTGTCGTCGTCATCATATCCCTGGCTCGCGTTGTTGGTCGCATCTATCGCGACCACCAGGCAATCCCCATGCAGCATCGCCTCCCCCTGCGCCGGTGGCACCAGGTCATCATCGTAGACCTGGACCGCAATGTAGAGATTGGTGGGATCCCACGCCACATAGAACCTGGCGGCGAGGTCGGTCACGCCCCCGTAGGTTTGCCCCGCACCCGCCGCGTGCCAGCGGGATTCGCCGACGATGAGCGCTGGCTTCGCTTCCCGCCACTCACGCAGTCGGCCATCCACCGCGACCGGCTCAATCATGCGCGGCGCGCGGTAGTTCAGCGGGACGGAGACGTTGGCCCACCCGCCGCGGCACATGGGCAAAGCCGCACCCGCAGCCGCTAAGAGGAAAAGCCAGAGCGCATTGCGCTGTCTGCCCACGATTCGCCTCATGGTTCCCTTGGCGCCGGCATCGCATATCGGTCTGTGCGGCGCCCGGCACCGAGGCCGGCGCCCACCGGCTGGTTCCGCTACAGAGCCGGCTCGAGCACCACCACCTGGGGCTGGGCGGCCAGGCTCTCCCTGGTTACCGTGATCTCGGATACACCCTCCCGGAGCACGTCGCTCTTGCCTGCCAAGAAACCATCCACGGGCGCCAACGGAAAATCAACCTTCGGCGTCTTGAAATGCATCGGGATGGTGATCCTCGGATTGAGCGCCCGCACCACCTGCGTCGCCCCATCGGCGTCGATGGTGAAGGTCCCTCCAACCGGTATCAGCAGGACATCCACGGGACCGATCTCGGCGACCTGGGCCTCGCTCAGCTGGTGCCCGAGGTCCCCGAGGTGGCACAGGCGCACGGCGTCCACCTCCACGCAGAACACGGTGTCGTCTCCGCGCTCGCTGCCGCCGGCGGTGTCGTGCTTGGCGGCGATGCCTCGCAGCGCGAGCCCGGCGGCGGAATGCGCGCCCGCGCCTTTCACCACTTGCGGGTTGCCCGGCACGCCTCGCGCATAGTTGTGGTCAGCGTGGTCGTGAGTGATGACCACCACGTCGGCCGGCTCCTGCAGGCGCCCGTAGCGCATGGCTCCGCCGTAGCCGCCCGGCTCGTAAGGGTCGAAGACGATCTTCGCGCCCGAGGACGCCGTCACCAGAAAACTTGCATGGCCTAGAAGGCGTATCCTCATCGTGCTGCTCCTGTGCCCTCACCCGATGTTCGCAAGCGTATCCCGCAATACCGCGGCAGAAGCCCGTAGGCCCTCGAGCTCGTCGGGCGCCAGGTCCGGTTCGAGCACCTGGCAAACGCCCTGCTTGCCCACGAGCGTGGGTAGGCTCAGGCATACACCCGCGATGTCATAGGCGCCGCGCTGGCGGGTCGACACCGGCAGCGCGCGGCGAGCATCGCTGGCGATGGCGCGCACGATGTCGCGCACGCACAACCCGATGGCAAAGGCCGCACCTTGCTTCAGGCGGATCATCTCCGCCCCCGCCGCGCGCACCTGCTCGAAGATCTCGCGGCGCGAGGCCTCGTCAAGCCCGGGGCAAGCATCAAGCCGGACCCCGTCAACGCAGGCGCTGGACCAGATGGGCACCATGCTCTCGCCGTGTTCTCCCAGTATCAGCGCCGCCACCGCGCGCGCGTCACAGCCCAGCCGCTGCGCCAGCAGCGCGCGAAAGCGCACCGTGTCCAGGAACGTACCCGTACCGATAGTCCTCTCCGCCGCCCAGCCGGAGTCCACCGCGATGTGGGTCAGGATGTCCACCGGGTTGGCCACAACCACCAGGATGGCGCCGTCTGCTAACGTGACCCCGGTTAGCCGCGCGAGGATGTCGCGGAACAGCGCGACGTTGCGGCCGATGAGCTGCAGGCGCGTCTCCTCCGGCCGGCGGCGCAGGCCGGCCGTGACCACGACTATGTCGGAGCCCGCGGCTACCTCGTACCCGCCGGCGCGGACGTCCAGCGGGCCGCACAGGGGGGAACCGTGGAGCAGGTCGAGCGCCTCGCCGAGGGCTGCATCCTCCATCACGTCTATGAGGCCCAGCTTGCGCACCACGCCGCTCATCTGCAGCGCGAAGGCTGTCGCGGCCCCGACCTTCCCCGCTGCCCCGATGACGGTGGCTTTCACCCAGTGTCCTCCCATCAGGCTCCCCGCCCGCCCCAGGCTGACCTCGCCATCACCGCGTCCACGCGCGTTCCCTGCTATTCGAAGGCGAATCCGCCGTGGCGCTTCAGGTGCTCCACCAGCCCGCCGTCGGCGAGCAGCTTCTGCATTACCGGCGGCAGGGGTTTGATCGTCACCTCCCGCCGCTGGCTCAAGTCGCGCAGTACCCCGGCGTCGAGGTCCAGCTCCAGCTCATCGCCCTCCTCGATGAATCTCGTCTCGCTCTCTGTCAGGGGTAGACCAAGGTTGAAGGCGTTGCGATAGAAGATGCGCGCGAACGACTCGGCGATGACCCCGCCCAGCCCGGCCGCCAGGATGATGCGCGGCGCCTGCTCGCGCGACGAGCCACAGCCGAAGTTCGAGCCAGCGACGATGA
>Ga0315279_10001099_pt1 | contig 46398 bp, 32 predicted proteins | sample YL17G06_20_MG_FD_203694 | JGI IMG/M metagenome (GOLD analysis project Ga0315279, IMG submission 203694) | Sediment microbial communities from Yellowstone Lake, YNP, Wyoming, USA - YL17G06_20 | ecosystem: Environmental > Aquatic > Freshwater > Lake > Sediment | place: USA: Wyoming | collected...
GCCCCACTTCGTTGAGAGAATAACCAGAATCCAGCAACACCAAAGCTCGCTTGCGCCGGTCTTCCAACAAATCGGCGCTCCCCTTCAGTCTGGCCATAGGTGCTCTCCTCCTGAGCACCTATTATTGTATTCTTTATGCAGATGTCAATATAACAACCAAATCCGTGGAAGTTACGGCCAGTATGTAACGGGTAGGTAACCGTTACACACTCCTCGCGACTACCCTCAGGACGCTGCGGAGGGGTAACTTGGCATGAAAGGCGCCGGAGAATCCGCACCGAACGGGGTGCTGCCCACCCCCGTTACACCTGAAGAAGAGCGAGCGCAGCTTGAGAAAGTGTTACGGTCCGAAGTTTTTCGCACTGCTCCCGGGTTAAAGAGGTTCCTTGAATTCGTCGCTTACAAAGCCATCGAAGGCTTGTCCCACGCGATCAAAGAGTACACAATCGGGGCCGAAGTGTTCGGACGAACAGCCGAGTACGACCCAAAGATCGACACCGTCGTCCGGGTCCAAGCGCATCGATTGAGGGAAAAGCTCAAGGAATATTACAGTGGCGAGGGAGCTCAAGACCGAATCCTTCTGGCCATCCCGAAAGGTCATTATGTCCCTTGCTTTTCCCGGCGACCGGCAGAGGTCGGAAGAGAATTCCAAAGTCCCCAGCCTCTTACCCCCTTTTCGGAAACTGCCGAGACGATAGGGGAGGCGCCCGCCCCCAAGCTCGCAGGGAGCCCAACCGTGGCGTCTGCGGGCGAGCCCAAGAAAAAACCCTTCCTTTGGCTCCCGGCGGGCCTGGCGGGGATGGCCCTGCTTCTTGGGGTAGCCTTTGTTCTCCCTCGCCTGCGAAGCCATCGCTCCACTGAGGAGCCGGCCCGGGTTCCATACGGCACCCCTTCGACGACAAACCTCGCGGGCCCGCTCAAGGACTTATGGGCTGATTTCTTGAAAGACGAAAGCTCGCCCATCGTGGCCTTCTCCAACGCCGTGTTCCTTGGTACTGAAACCGCCGACTTGTTGCGACTCAAGAGTGAGGAAGTTGATAACCTGGGAGCCCTCGCAAGTCGCGATTTGGCCAAAAGGCTAGTTGCCAACCCCCGCCTCCTGGAACGCACCGGCCCGGTTTTCTTCGAGGATCTATACACCGGGACAGGTGAAGTGATGGCGGTTTTCTACCTTACCCGGTTGTTTGCGGAGTTTTACTCCTCTCTGGCGGTCAAGCGGAGCCGGCTGGTTACGACCGATGACCTCACGCGCCGTAATGTGATTTTTCTGGGGTCGCCAGGAGAGAACGCCCTTTTAGCAGGGCTTCCTCTGACCCAGGATTTCGTTTTCCGTTTGCCCGCGCAACCTGTGCGCCTATGGAGGGGGGGGATTTCGAATCTGCGTCCCCAGGCCGGCGAGAGCTCGTGGTATGAGATTGAGCGCGACCCGAAAACCCAGGTGCTGCGGGCTGATTACGCGTTGGTCAGCTTCTTGCCGGGCATAGCGCCCAACAGAAGGATTGCGATTCTAGGGGGGTTGACTACCCTCGGAACTCAGGCTGCTGCCGACTTTGCCACGTCACCGTCCCACTGTGCCGAACTTGCTGCGCGGCTTGGAACCGGACCGGGGACCTTGCGCGACAAAATCCCCCCTTTTTCCAGGCCGTGATAAGAGTGGAGATCATGAAGGGCGATATCCTCAGCATGAAATACGTTGCCGGACATGTCATCCACGCTGCCCAGCCTTTGCCGCCGAAAAATTGAGCCCCGCTCCCGAAGTTGAGTTTCTCCGTGCGTTTCAGGCGGCGGGTCTCACCCAGCGCGAGAGATCAGCAACTGCGCTCTCCCGAAAGAGATTCGCCCAAGTCCTCTCGAGCATCTTATCCCCTGACTGCACCCAGATCAGGTGGCGGAAAGGAGCGCCGGTGGTCGAGTGCTCCACAAAGTCGCGCCCCTCGCCAGTCTTATGGGTTCCATCGATCATGCTTTCAAGGTTTGAGAAATCTTCCACCCTCGCCTTCTGGCAAGCTACCCCCAATACCGTCCACTTAACGGGCGGTTCTGCGGTGTCCTTCAGGAGAAAGGAGGACCGCCGATAGCTCGTACATTTGCGACCTTACCTCCAGGTACCTGCATCACCGACACCTGGATCCGGGGGGCATCGCCCAGTGCTTCCCCTTACCGAAGATTCGTTCCATTCTTCACGGGACGCGCAAGGCGAGCATTCGCCAGCGCGATTTGCTGGCCCACGTGGTGACCTATTACGTGCTTGGGCTGTGCCGCTCTTCATGGCAGCTTCCTATCGGGAAGTGCCCCCGGTGCCCGCTGATAGGGCTCCAGTAGCTGCTGAGTCCCTCCCTGCCGCTGATAATCACGGGAAAATCGGGAACTTCGCAGGCGCAGACGCGCCCAGAGTGGGAACCGGCGAAGAAGCTCTACGAAAGCGTCGTCGTGCCGATCGCCACGGGCGCATCCGCAGTTGCGCTTCCCGCGGCGCAGGTAGCGCTCCGCGAGCGTTCCTCGCAAGACCTCTTCCAAGGGCGGCATCTGAGCCACTGGGCCGCGGCGGCGGCGACCGGAGGAGCCGCCAGCCTCGGCTGGGGCCTCGTCAAACGCTTCCAGGCCTGCTAATCTTGATTTGCTCAAATGGCTTTGGTGAACCAAGTTCTCAAATCCTTCAAGGAGCCTAATATGCTGAACTCCCGCATAGCTGCTCTGGGATTCCTTTGCGGCATTTTGATACCCGGCTGGGTACAGGCAACCCCACAAACCGCCAGGCACTTCCGCCCACCTGCGGTGCCTCTGGTGACCTGCGATCCTTACTTCAGCATCTGGTCGTTTGCCGACCGTCTAACGCATGACTCGACGCGGCACTGGACCGGAGCGAGACACGCCCTCCAGAGCATGGTGAGAATCGATGGCAAAGCTTACCGCGTTATGGGTATGGACCCGCGAGACGTACCGGCACTGCCTCAAGTGGGCCTTGCGGTATTACCCACCCGCACGATTTACGAGTTCGAAGGCGAAGGCGTGCACGTCACCCTCACCTTCATGACGCCCCTGCTGCCGCATAACCTTGACGTTTTCTCGCGACCCGTCACCTACCTCATCTGGGAGATACGCGCGCGGGACGGCAAAGAACATGCCGTTTCCCTCTATTACGACAACTCGGCCGAACTCGTCGTCAACACCCCCGACCAGGAAGTGGTCTGGTCGCGGGAAAAGTTCGGCGATTTAACCGCGCTCAGGATGGGAAGCCAGCAGCAGCGCATCCTCGGCAAGTCCGGAGACGATCTCCGCATAGACTGGGGCTACTTGTACGCCGCGACACCCAACGACCAGGGCGTCCGGCAGGTTATTGCGGAATCGGATGTCGCGAGGGACTCGTTTGTGCGCAACGGCTCGCTGCCGGAAACGGACGACCCAAGGATGCCGCGGCCTGCCAATGACCATTGGCCCGTAATGGCCTGCGCATTCAACCTCGGGAAAGTCGGAGGGAAGTCTACGGCCCGACACCTCATCCTCGCGTACGATGACCTGTACTCTGTCGAGTATATGCGTCGTCGCTTGCGCCCCTATTGGCGACGAAGTGGCGCCGAAGCGAGCGACCTCCTGCGCGATGCCGCCCGCGATTACGAATCGCTGAGCGCCCAATGCCAGGCATTCGACCGCGAGTTGATGGCAGACCTGACGCGAATGGGAGGTGAGAAGTACGCACGCCTGGCCGCGCTGGCCTATAGACAAAGCCTGGCGGCAAACAAGCTGGCGGCAGACGAGAAAGGCACACCGCTCTTCTTCCCCAAAGAGAACTTCAGCAACGGGTGTGTTAGCACCGTTGACGTTATCTATCCGGAATCACCTATCCTGCTCCTTCTGAACCCGCGTCTTCTCGAAGCCTCCCTGGCCCCCGTCCTGGACTATGCGCTGCGGGGGGGCTGGCCCTTCCCTTTTGCCCCTCACGACTTGGGCACTTACCCGCTGGTGAATGGGCAGGTTTATGGCGGCGGCGAAAAGTCGGAGGAAGACCAGATGCCGGTGGAGGAATCCGGGAATATGCTGCTGATGGTCGGGGCAATTACCAAGGCCGAGGGCGACACCGCTTTTGTGGCGAGTTACTGGCCCTTGCTGGCCAAATGGGCGCGGTATCTTAAGGACAAGGGGCTTGACCCTGAAAACCAGCTCTGCACCGATGACTTCGCCGGCCACTTGGCCCACAACGCCAATCTCTCACTTAAAGCTATCCTGGCGCTCGACGTCTACGCGCAGCTTTGCGACCTGACGGGCAAGAGCGAGGAAGGCGGACTCTACCACCGGACCGCAAGAGAGTTTGCGCGTCAATGGATCAAGATGGCGGACGACGGCGACCATTACCGTCTGGCATTTGACAAGCCGAGTACTTGGAGTCAGAAGTACAACCTGGTTTGGAACGAGGTGCTCGGGCTCCGACTATTCCCCCCGGAGGTCGCCCGGAAGGAGGTGGCGTTTTACCTGCACCACCAAAACCCCTTCGGCCTGCCGCTTGATAACCGCAGAGCCTACACGAAGCTGGATTGGGTAGTCTGGACAGCTTCCCTCGCCCAGTCGCCAGCCGACTTCGCAGCGCTTGTGTCCCCTGCCTACGCTTTCGCCGACCAATCACCGAGCCGTGTCCCGCTGGGAGATTGGTATTGGACCACGGATGGAACCCACGTCGCGATGCAGGCACGGCCTGTAGTCGGAGGCATCTTTATCAAGATGCTGACCGATGCTTCGATGTGGAAGAAGTGGTCAAGCAGGGCCAAGTAGGAACGTCGTTGCCGCGAGGCCAGGAATCCAAGAACCCGGTTTTCGCCGGCGGGGTTTCCCTCGACGTCTTACCCGCAGCCCCTCTCCCCAAAGGAGGCTCTCTCAAATCGTAGCTGTGGCGGAAAAGACGCCTCATGCGACGCCTGTCAGCGAGGCCGAAATATTTGGCAATTGGTCTTCAGGATGCGTTAGATTCTCCCTGCGCAATTTAAAGCTTGTCGGCGTATGGCACGCAGTTGCTGGCAAAGGGAGGACCCAAATGTTACCGGATGAAGTGGAATGCCAAAACAACCCTCTGGCCACGACCCCGCGACGCCGGTTCTTAAAAGGCGCCATGGCGCTGGCCGTGGCTGGGCCGGCACTCGCGCGGGCGGAACGGAACCAGTCGAATCTACCCAAGGGGTCGATTCTAGCCTACGTGGGCACCTACAGTTCACGGCAGGGCCCGGAAGGCAGCAAGGGTAATGGACAGGGGATTTATCTGTTTCAAATGAACCCTTCGACGGGGGCTTTGTCGCAGCGCGAGGTCTGGGCGAATGATGCAAACCCGTCTTGCCTCGCGCTTGACCCCTCCAGAACCCACTTGTACGCGGCGAATGAGACTGCCACCTTTCAGGGGGCCAACTCCGGTTCGGTGAGCGCATTCTCGATTAGTCGCTCGAGTGGGCATCTGACGCTGCTCAATACCGTCAGCTCGCAAGGGGCCGGCCCTGCCCACCTGAGCGTCCACCCTTCGGGCAAGTTCGTTTTGGTAGCCAACTACATGGGGGGAAGCGTCGCAGTCCTCCCCATCCGCTCAAACGGCGAGCTAGGTGCCGCCACCGACGTCAAACAGGACAAGGGTACAGTAGGCCTGACGCTTGCGACTAGTGGGCCTCCCGGGAGCTTTGCCATCAGCGGCCACGACAGCCCCCACGCGCACATGATCCAGGCCGATCCGGCGGGTCGATTCGTGCTGGCAAGTGACCTGGGACTGGATCAGATTCTCATTTGGAAGTTCGATGTCGAAAAGGGTACGCTTTCTCCCAACAATCCAGCGTCCGTGCCCCTGCCTCCGGGAGACGGGCCGCGTCATTTTGCCTTTCATCCGAATGGCCGCTGGTTGTATTCGCTGCAGGAAGAGAGCTCCACGCTGGTGGTGTTCGACTACGACGCCACGAGTGGAAAGCTGGCGGCGAAACAAACCACTTCAAGCCTCCCGAAAGGATTTGCCGGCACCAATTTCACTTCGGGGGTCATGATCTCGCCTGACGGTAAATTTCTTTATGCGGCTAACCGGCTGCACGACAGCATTGCCTTCCTTTCCATCGGTGAGGCGGGCACCCTGACGTTTGTCGGGGAGACTTGGACTCGAGGGGATTATCCGCGCAGCTTTAATATCGACCCCACCGGGAATTTCCTTTATTCGTGTAATCAGAGGAGCGACGCGATCACCACTTTTCGCATCAATCGGAATACGGGTAACCTCGCCTTTACCGGCCAGTACACCCCGGTGGGCACCCCCGCGATCATCGTCTTCCTCACCTAGGTCTCCGGCTTCTGCGGGGTATCCCAAGCCAAAACCCCATTCCCGCGAGGCTAAGCTCGCCTCATGGCTGCGGTCCGCGACCGTACTTTTTCAGAATGCGACGTACGGCATCTATAGAAATGGCAGGCACTTCATGGCCCGCGCCTTGGACAGTGGTGGCACGCAGCAGGGAGTTGTAGATGGCTTCCTCTGTAGCTTCGGCCGCCGCCTGGAAAAGCGGCGATAGCCGCTCTTGCCGCACAACCGTTCTTGTGATGGTGCGCTCGGGGAGTACACCCCCAGGGGAAGATGAGGGCACGCCTCTGGGGTAATAAGGAACGCGCACCGACTCAGCGGCGGAGAACGCAATCACGTAGTCACCGCTCCCTCCCTGGAAAGTCGCGCCAGTCCGCGCCATCCCCGCCAGTGCCCGCGCAGCCACCCGCCTGAGCTCCCAGGCGTCCAGAGGGGCATCGGTAGCCAGCACAATCATGCACGACCCGCTATGCGGCCGAAGCGGGTTCACGTCCATGTCCTGATAGTCGTAGCGACCGAGCTCCTTGCCGACAGGAACGCCGTCCAGGGTGAGAATGCCGCCGAAATTCGACTGCACCAGCACGCCCACGGTGTAGCCACCCGCGACGTCCGGAAGGCGTCGTGAGGCAGTGCCAATGCCCGCTTTGAACCCGAATGCCACCGTCCCGGTGCCCGCCCCCACGGAGCCCTCTTCGACTGGGCCCGGAGAAGCCCGGCGCAGCGTCTCGAGGAAATGCTCGCGCCTCAGCGGCCGGCGGCGGATCTGGTTTAGCCAGCCGTCGTTAGTTTCGCCCACGACGGGATTCACCGATTGGACCTCCTCGTTCCCAGGCTGGGCGAGGGTATAGTCGGCCAGCGCCGCCGCGGCCTCCCAGACATTCAATGTATTTGTGAGAATGATCGGCGTCTCCAGCACCCCCAACTCGTTGACCTGCGTCGAGCCGATGAGCTTTCCGAAACCGTTGCCGACGACTATGGCCGCAGGAACTTTGTCCTGAAATAAATTCCCCGGATGGGGCACGATGGCAGTGGCGCCGGTGCGGATATCATCGCCTTCAGTTAGGGTAAGATGGCCCACACGCACACCAGACACGTCAGTGATCGCGTTCAACGGGCCGGGAGCAAACACGCCCGGCGCGATCCCGAGCTCGCGTGCTCGGGGCCGCGCCTCGGCCTGTGCGTTTTCGGCTCCCGAGGCTGAGAGAGTCACCAGGAGTAAGCCAACCAAGCATGGGCGACGCATAGCTTCCTCCATCAGAGAATGTGATGTCCGATTGTACTGCGTGACGACTGCCGCGCCAAAGCTCCCCCTTTTGGCGATCAACTGTAGCAGGTAGCGCAAAGTTGTCTTTTAACTCCGCGGCTCTTTGCTTTCCCAATAAACGAGGTAGCGCAAGTCCCGCTCTCCGGACTTGCGGCTTTTGTGTCTCGGTAGCGTGGGGGCATCCGTGGCGTGCGCGAAAAGCGGGTGGGTAGCGCAAGTCCCGCTCTCCGGACTTGCGGCTTTTGTGTCTCGGTAGCGTGGGGGCACCCGTGCCGTGCGCGAAAAGCGGGTGGGTAGCGCAAGTCCCGCTCTCCGGACTTGCGGCTTTTCTGTTTCGGTGGCGTGGGGGCATCCGTGGCGTGCGCGAAAAGCGGGTGGGTAGCGCAAGTCCCGTCCCGCTCTGCGGGAGACTTGCGGCATTCCTGATTTTCCTGAAAGAGCCGCAAGACTAAAACGCGAGTCTTGCGCTACTTGGTCCAAGCCTTTGCAGACATCTAGGGAACCACGCCAGCGCCACCCACGCGTCTGCGACCAGCGCGACGCCAGGAGAATCGATGCTCTACCTATCTTGGCGACCCTGTTCCAGAGAGAGTCGGCTTGAGAGCTGCGCCCATGAACTCGTTAAAGCCCTTTCCGGTCAGCTTAAGCACCTCCCCGCTGCGCCCGCGAAATTCGCCTGCTGCGTGGAAAACAACGTTGGGCTCGATGAGCCTGGCGCCGCTCGGATCGCTGACTTCCATGGGCGTGGTCGTGTAAGTGAGCGTACCGTGGGAGCCTTCCATCCGTGCTCGCCATCTTCTCGGCACGGTCTGAGGCGGCCCACCCGAACCGGCATTGGCCGTGCCCTCGCCTAGCTCCAGGTATTCGACCGTGAATTTCGAGGGGTGGTATCCCCCATCGGGAAGAGTCATGACGCCGGTGCGGCAATAGGGTGTGCCGTCGCGACCGAGGAAGAAGAGCCCATTCGAAATGTGGCCGTCACTCCACAGGATCGGGTCGTAGTGCCAATACCCCACGCCAGGGCAACTGGGACTGCCTACGCAGCGGCCCGTTATATGGTCAAACCCGCCGACGCCTTCCACGCGGTGCTGGACACCTTTAACTGTAATCGTGCCGTGAAACCGGAAGTCCGGGAAGCATACGTAGGAATAAAGGCCGTGGGTGAAAATATGGTCAGGCAGCCAGTTGACATAGCCGGCCCGGCCTTCAAGCTCGTAGGTTATTTCGTATCGCTTGTCCAGAAAGTACATTTCGATGTAAGGCCAACTGCCTCTAACCCGGACCACATCGGCCACCTGCAGGTCGAGGCCCTGGCGGGAGTAAATGATGTCCCCGCGCGTGTATGAAGTGTCATCCAGCGAGCGATAGCTCTTTCCATCGCATATCACGGAAGTGATAACGAAATTTTTGTACGGGTCTCGCACCCACTGGGGGACACCGGCCTCAGCGCCATCGCCCAAGCCCACGTGAACCCCGACATTTACGGCCTGACAAGGACCATCTCCGGAGAGTGCCGAAAATAGGAAGTAGCCGGAGAAGTCACAAGCTGGAAATTGCAGACTCATGGTGTAATCGTCCACATGAGTCGACGAACGTCGCATGATTTCCTCATAAGAACCAGGTCGGACCATCGCGCCCTCACTTTCTGACCGCGTCTCAGCGGCCTTTTCTTTAGCCGTCTTGATCGCCGAATTCGAGGCTGTCTGACGTTCTTTGCCCAGAAATGTCCGTGTTACCCCTAACCCCACTCCCGCCAGGGCTGCGTCTTTCAGAAACCGTCGTCTCTTCATCGAAGCCCCCGCTGATTATCGTTTGCGGAAGAAAATGACACGCCAGACTCTTTGCCCGGAATTTGCGTTCTGATTTCCCGGCCAAAGAGTAACACACATCTGACCGCCTCCGCATACAACGCTCCCTCCCACTTTTCGAGCGTGCTTCCAGTGGCCGGCGCGAGGCCAGTCCTACGCCTTCCAAGAGTGGGTAGCGCAGAGTTGTTTTGTAACTCTGCGGCTTTTGGGTGTTGCCGATTATTGAAACAGCGGGTAGCGCGGAGTTGTCCTTTAACTCCGCGGTTCTTTGCTTTGCCAATAAAGGAGGTAGCGTAACTCCCGTCCCGCCTTGCGGGATTGCGGCTTTTCTGTTTCGGTGGCGTGGGGGCATCCGTGGCGTGCGCGAAAAGCGCGTGGGTAGCGCAAGTCCCGCTCTCCGGACTTGCGGCTTTTCTGTTTCGGCGCCGTGGGGGCATCCGTGGCGTGCGCGAAAAGCGCGTAGGTAGCGCAAGTCCCGCACTTCGGACTTGCGGCTTTTCCAGGTGGTAGCCACGGTTGGCGCTGTTCCAAGCGTGGGTTTTTAGTGTTGAGGAACCCACGGGCAGAAGAACGCTGACCGTGGCCCCGCCACACAAAACAAAGAACAAGAAAAAACTCTTGACCCCCGCCCCCCCTCATAGATGCGCCACCCGCGTGTCTGCGACCAGAGCGGTTCCAGGTCTAGATGCGACGGCTAGGCGGAACCCCTCAGGTAGCACGGGCAGCCTGCCCCGACCTGTCGGGGTCCCGCTCCCGCAGAGCGGGACCGAGACGGCCGTGCTACGTCGAATTTGGCAGACATCAAAGGGCAAGGCCCGCGCTTGAATCTTGATTTCCTGTCACAAAAGAAGCGGGTGGAGGGCGTGGGGGCATCCGTAGCGTGCGCGAAAGGCGGGTAGGTAGCGCAAGTCCCGCCCTGCGGAGTTGCGGCTTTTGGGCGGTTCCCATACCAACAGGCGCAGGGTTTGAAGTGCACAAACTCTGCCCGACCGGCTTGCAGGAAAGCGCCTTCGCAGTACAATATAATTCCAGCCAACGGCGAATAGTGTCTCAACTGTTTGTCTCACCCAGGGGACAACCCCAGATCATCCCGCCAAAGAGCGTCCGGACAGCTGGGGCGGCGATTCTTTCCGTGGGTCCTGGACCGACGGTATAGCGCCCCGACGGCTCTCCAGCATCCCCGGCGCGTCCAGTGCGCCAGCCCCTCCTGCTTCGATGCCTGCCCCTGGGACGCCATCGAAATGATTCCCACCGAAGAAGCCGAATCCCCCTCGGCACCAACTAGGTAGCGCGGACCTCCGTCTTTGAGGTCCGCGGTCCTTCTTTTTTCACGATGCCCTGTGGCCGCAGGCGTTCAAAAAGAATGGATGAAGCACGCGCGCGCGCCGGAACGCCAGCGCCAGAAACTGGAAATCCGCGTCGCGCAATTTGCTGCGCCGCTTGAGCAACCGCACAGCGACGAAAAAGAACCGATCGGAAAGAAAAGGACGACACACCCGCGACACGGCGTTAGAATACAGCACCGGGGACGTGATGAACAGAGAAGCTTAACGACCAGACAAGCGGCGGACCTCGCAAACGGAGGTCCGCGCTACTTGCTTGAGCTGACCAGCGGGAAGTACTGCTACAAGCAAAAAGGCCGGTATAAGGTCGCCGTGAAAGTGATCGATATTTTCCGGAATGACACCACCAAGGTCGTGGAGACAAAAATTTGAAATTTCGACTGCCCTCCACCATACGGCACGACCAAGCGGGCTTTGAGGAACTTGTTGATCTCAATTCCAAGGCGGGTGAGATTGCCTTCGATGAGATCGAGATCGACATGGGATCAGTAACCTGGCTTGACGCCGACATGTGCGCTGCGCTTGGCGGCATTCTTTATCGCTTGAGCGCCGAGCTGAATGAAATCAAGCTAACAGGCATTAGGCCTGATGTGGAGGGCATCCTCTCCCGGAACGGGTTTTTGAGCCACTACGGACGGGAAAAAACGCCCGACCGCTACGGCACGACGATTCCTTACCAGCGTTTCGAAGTCAAGGACGACCGCTACTTTGCAAATTACATCGAGGATCAATTCATCCACCGCTCCGAGATGCCCTCCATGTCTACTGGTCTTCAGAAGAAGTTCCGCGAGAGCGTGTTCGAGATCTTCAGCAATGCGGTCATTCACTCACAAACCCAGATGGGCATTTTCAGTTGCGGCCAGTTCTTCCGCGCGAAGCACAGGCTCGTCTTTACAGTCGCGGACCTAGGGATCGGTATTCGACGGAATATCGAGCAAAGCAGAGGTATCACCATGAGAGCGGACGCCGCCATCTCGTGGGCTACCGAAGGGAGAAACACTACGAAAAACGGGGCGATCCCTGGGGGTTTGGGCTTGAAACTTCTTCGGGAGTTTATCACGCTAAACAAGGGTGTCTTGCGAATTGTGTCGGATGCGGGATACTGGGAACTTTCAGGAGGCAACACCCGCACACATCTTTTCGGCTATCCCTTTCCAGGAACTGTGGTAAATATTGAAATCAACACCTCGGATAAACATTCGTATATGCTTGGCTCGGAGTTGGCCGAATCAGACATTTTTTGAGATTCGGTCCCAAGGAAAACGAAATGAATCAAGGCATCAACTTATCGGTATTCGAAATCGTTGGCAGCCCCTTGTGTGTGGCATCGGACGACGGGCAGAAGGTGCATGACCGGATTGCGGCCGCTTTGAAAGAGGGGCGCAAGGTGAGCCTTTCGTTTCTTAACGTAACCAGCATAACTTCGGCCTTTCTAAATGCCGCTATCGGCCAGTTATATGGAGAATGCTCTGAAGAAGCCATCCGGGCCAACTTGCAAGTCACAGACATGGCTCAGGACGATTTGGCGCTGTTAAAGAGGGTGGTAGACACCGCCAAGGCCTATTTCAAAGATCGGGAAGGGTTCCGCCGCGCGGTCAACGAAGTGCTAGGAGACGAGACCGATGCCAAGTAATGCTCAGGACATCAATTCGTACGCCTTCTCGAATTCCGACCGCCTGCTGCTAGATGCCAACGTGTGGATGTTCGTACACGGTCCGAACAGGCCAGGAGACAATCGCGTTGCGGTTTATTCCGGCGCGCTGGCGAAAATTCTTGCCGCGAACAGCACTATTCACACCGACGTGCTGATCATCTCAGAGTTCATTAACCGATACGCCCGCCTAAGACATGGCATTTTGCAATCCACCGCTGGGGCACCCGCCGACTTCAAGAGATTTCGCAACAGCGCAGATTTCAAGGCAGTCGCTCAAGATATCGCAGATGCGGTCCGGCGTGTTTTGAAAAACTGCACGCGGATTGAGTCCGATTTCGAGTCAGTCGACATCGCGTCCCTTATTGACGAATACGAGAAGGGCAGGTCAGATTTCAACGACCAGATGCTCACCGAGTTATGCAAAAGCCGAGGCCTCACTCTTGTCACCGACGATGGTGACTTCAAGGGACTTGGGCTTAGCCTCATCACAGCCAACAACAAACTCTTGAGCTGAAGAACGCAACAGCAGTGGCGCTCCGCCCCGAATGCGACGAACTCGTCCCAGAGTCGTCACCTTGGGCCTGCATGAGTGAGTATCTTCACAGGGCGACAGCCGAGGCCAGTGCGGGCATCTCATCCCATGTTCGCCCGTCGAGTTCTCTCCCTGCCTTCTTCTTTCTCGTCCCGCCCCACTGCTTGAAGAAGAAAGGCACATTCGCCTGCTGGCATTGATCACGGATTTCGAAAACCCATGCTGCGTCCATTGGGCGGGCGCCGGGGCCGGATTCCCCGCCCACGATCACCCAATCGATCTCTTCGAGGCTCAGGCCGGGGAGCGCGCCTAGCAAGGGTTCGAGCGAAAGGAATTTGACGATCGCTCCAGTCTTGCGAAGGTGCTCGATGCGAAAAACATAGTCGAGGCGCTCAACGCTCACGCCCATCCAGATGTGCGACTTCCAAGGCAGCAGGGGAGAAAGCTCCAACAGGCGGTCCGACCTCTTGGTCAGAACCTGATACCGATGCCAGTCGGCCCGACACATGACGTCGAACGTTCGGAGGATGAATTCCACAGGCACTTTCTTGTGGAATAGATCGCTCATGGAGTTTACAAAGATGGTCTGAGGCTTCCTCCACTTCAGAGGCAGCTCCAGAGCGTTTTCATGGAGGGTCAGGTCAAAGCCATTCGCGTAATTCGGCTGGCCCATGGCCTGGAGTCGTAGAGCCATCCGCTCCGCGTAGCAATGCTTGCATCCGGGGCTGATCTTGGTGCACCCCGTGAGCGGATTCCAGGTGGATTCCGTCCACTCGATTGCCGACTTTTCAGCCATAACCTATCTCGCGCGTCCTCTGTACTTGTCAAATATAGCATCGACGATCTTCTTCGCCACTGGCTTCTGCGAAGCAAAGAACAGGTAGTAGAGGATAACACCCTTCGTGTTTCGCATTGGAATGGGATTCGCCACGTATTCGAAGCCAGCTACTTGCCTTACCCTGTGTTCGAATGCTTTTGCTACCTCTTCAACACCAGCTTTCTCCTCCTGCGGACCAAACAGCGTGGGGACAGTTTCGTAAGCGACCTTCTTCCAGGAATCGTCACCCCAAAATTCGTTCATCCTTTTGATATCAGCCTCATCAACCCCTTCGGGGTGACGCCAAAAGACGTTGCGATTCATGTCCGCTACAGGAAAGTTCAGGAAGACCTCCACGCTTTTCATGCGTGCTGCCTCCTGGAGGACGGCCCATCTTAAATGAAGGCCATAAGGGTCGAGGAGACATAGTCCACGGCGATAGTCGGAATACTTTACTTGTGGAAACACCTCTGCGAGGAGCTTTACGTTGCAGTCTCCCTCGTAGAAATGAACGTCCTTCCTGTCACCGACGGTCGCTTTCAGAAACGCCACCTTACCGCCATCCAGATCAATGAAATGGTACTCCCTGAAAGGAGGTTGGACTGCAAGGGCCTTAAGAGGGCTCCCGGCCACCGATTTCCCAGTCTCTCTTGAAATGTGGATGCCCGCGCCCGCGAAGGCATCGATATAGATATGGTAAAGTGATGGCTGTCTGCTGGCACTGAGGATTCTGGAGTACGCCGCAGCATATTCTCTTATGATTTCGAGCTTTATTTCAGACCAGTAACCAATATGATCGAAATTCAATAGATGGCCCTCCGCGGGAGGCTGGACGCTGGTTGTCCACTCCTCCCAACTCCTAGCAAACCGGAATCGTTCACCTGTGCCGCGGCCTTCGGCGCTCTCGCTCAAGCCCAAATAATTCTGAGCGTGCTCCCCACCCGCTCAAAGTCCTTGTCGCTCGTGACCAAGGTTGCCTTCCTGGCTTGGGCCACGGCGGCGGCGAAGCAAGCGGCGTACGGCAACTTGTGCTCCGCCTTGAGACTGGCGGCGAGCTTGCCGAGTTCCATGTCAACGCCGACAATCTCAATGGGAAGCTGGGCGATCTCCTGCAGCTTGGCCGCGGCCGCTTTTTCCCCGCGCGCGCGCCAGACCGAGTAATAAACCTCGCCCCAGTTAACCACCGACATCAAGAGCGGGTGTTTGGCCTCCGCCGCCTTCGCCAGCAGTTCCTCGATCTTCTCGGCCCCCGGACGGTCCTCGAAAAACGTCATGAGGGCGCTAGCATCCAACACGTAGCTTTTCATAGGCTCCGCTCGCGCTTGCGCTCCTCCAGCAGGGCGGCGAAGGCTGAAGGTTCCCCTTTGAGCGACCCGCGCAGGCCGCGGATGAATTCGCGGGTGACGGGCTGAACAATTATACGCCCGTCATCTTCCACAAAGGTAACCATCGTCCCCTTTTTGATCCCGAATCGCCGGCGCAGGCGAGCGGGGATGACGAGTTGTCCCTTGGTTGTGACGACGCTGGTTTCGATCTTCATTGGGCACCTACCATACGCCATATCCTACCTTCCTGATTCGTGTAAGTCAAGCTCTTTTATTCTTACCTAGACAAAGGCGTTGGATCAACAACGCGGACTTGTCCCCATTTTTGAGACAAACGGTTAAGACTCAAAACTCAGCGAAGGGGGTGAAAATCCCAGCAAAGGGAGGATGGGGTTTGTCTCGACGGCAGTTCAGGATGGAATTCCAGCGCGCCGCGATCCAGCGGCCCGAGGATGTAACGCAAGTCCCGCTCTCCCGACTTGCGGCATTTAAAGGCGGTCAAAGACCTGGAAAAGCCGCAAGATTTGGCGGACGAATCTTGCGCTACAACGTCTCCCGCAGTCCCGCCTTGCAGGATGCGAAACCCGGCGGGGAGGAAGAATTGCACTCCAAGTGCTCGGCAGGAGGCAATCGTTGTATACTGCGCAGGAATCGGGAGGCCGAAAGGGAGATTCCGGCTAATATCCTTTGGCGCGGCCGTGCAGAAGTGAATACGCAGCCGTACAGGGTTATTGGCTAGTTGCCGCTCGGAATCGGCCATGCTGTGACCGTTATCACCGCACCCGCTCCACTGCCGGGAGTAGCGTAACAGAATGCCTGCACCTGATGTTGAGAGGATCGAACGGGCACTTCAGGAGCGAGTAAAAGAACTGACGTGCCTGTACGGCATCGCTCGCGTGACTCAGCGTCCCGGGCTTCTATTATCGGAAGCTCTGCAGGCTATCGTGGAGCTGCTTCCGCCGGCTTGGCAGTATTCGGATGTTGCGTGCGCCAGGATCGTTCTCGACAACCGGGCCTACATCACCGACAAATTTCGCGAGGGATTACACCATCAGAGTGCGGACATCATCGTGAACGGGACGCTGCGAGGTATGGTAGAGGTGGTATACACGCAGCATGTAACGGCGAGTCCGGAATCGCCCTTCCTGCAAGAAGAAGCGAGCTTGATAGGGATGATTGCTCGAGAGGTGGCTCTTTTCATCGAGCGCACCGAGGCCGAAGAGTACAACTCGAAACTTCAGGAACAACTCCGGCACGCGGACCGCCTCGCCACAATCGGGCAACTCGCCGCCGGCGTAGCACACGACATGAACGAACCCCTCGCCAACATCTTGGGGTTCGCGCAACTGGCCAAGAAGACACCGGAAATTCCGAAGCAGGCCGCTGGTGACCTGGACAAGATTGTGGACAATTGCCTTCACGCACGTGAGGTCATCCGCAAACTTCTGACCTTTGCGCGGCAGGCACCGCCCCAGGCGGCCCGCGTCAATCTTAACCAGGTTGTGACAGACGGGCTGTATTTCCTGGAGTCCCGGTGCACCAAAGCCGGCGTCGAAGTGGTTCGCAGGCTTGATCCGAACCTGCCGGAAATCACGGCTGATCCGTCGCAGTTGCACCAAGCCCTAGTGAACCTGGTCGTCAACGCCGTGCAGGCGATGCCCGAGGGTGGCAAGTTAACCATCGAGACCCGCGCTGCGGCGGACTGGGTCTCGCTCAGTGTTCAAGACACAGGCATAGGGATGTCTGAAGAGGTCCAAAAGAACATTTTCACCCCGTTCTTTACCACGAAGGGCGCTAGTCAAGGAACGGGGCTGGGTCTGGCTGTCGTCCAAGGAATAGTCGCGTCGCACGGAGGCAAGATCCGGGTTGAAAGCGAACTGGGCAGCGGGGCGTCCTTCGAGATTCAATTACCAGTGGTTGGCCCAGGGGAAACAGAAGAGAGTGCGCAAGATGGCAGCCGATAGAGAACAGATCCTGATCGTCGACGATGCTCCTGATACGCGCGAGGTCCTCCAAAGAAATCTCCAGTCAGAGGGCTACCGGGTATTCACAGCCTCTGACGTGCCCAATGCCATCAGGATCCTTGAGCAAGCACCTTTCGACCTGGTGATCACGGATTTCAAGATGCCTCGAATCAGCGGTCTTGATCTGGTAAGACATGTCCGCGAGAACTTCAAAGACACTGAAGTCATGATGATTACCGGGTATCCTTCCGTTGGTGGCGCTGTTGGCGCGGTCAAAGCCGGCGCTGCGGAGTATTTAACAAAGCCGTTTACGCAGGAAGAACTGCTTTCCGCGGTTCGTGGCGTGCTCGAGAAGCTACGGATCCGCCGCACTGCCCAGGCCCAACCGGGCCAAATCTCGCACGCTCCGAGAGGTCTGGTCGGTGAGTCCGCGGCGATGCAGAAAGTTTTTTACGCTATCGCTAAAGCAGCGCCGACAACGGCAACCGTGCTCATCGTCGGCGAGAGTGGCACAGGGAAAGAACTCATCGCAAGGGCAATTCACTACAGCAGTCCCCGCGCGTCTGCCCCGTTTGTGCCAGTAAACTGTGCGGCGATCCCCGAGGGACTACTAGAAAGTGAACTCTTTGGCTACGTCAAGGGCGCATTCACGGGCGCGAACGAGACTCGCGCAGGCTTCTTCCTTACGGCTGATGGCGGCACGATTTTTCTTGACGAGATCAGTGCAACCAGCGTCTCCACACAGGTCAAATTGCTTCGAGTACTGCAGGAGCGAGAGGTTTGCATGGTGGGTTCGACCAGCCCGCGCAAAGTCGACATCAGGATACTGGCCGCGACTAACAAAGAGTTGCTTGATCTGGTGAAGAAGGGGCTTTTCCGCGAAGATCTGTATTTTCGTCTCAACGTTATCACCATTGCTCTGCCACCGCTTCGGGAGAGAGGGGATGATGTTCTACTCTTAATCCATCACTTCGCGCACAAGTTTGCCAACGAAATGGGCCAGCCCGACCCAAAGTTCTCTGACCAAGCCCTGCAGGTTCTGCGCAACTACCGTTGGCCCGGCAACGTTCGCGAACTGGAGAACGTCATCCACTGCCTCGTCGTAATGACCGATACAGATATCATCGAAGTCGCTGACCTGCCCTCGCTGATGCGTTTCTCGGCGCTGCGCGAAACCGGATTCAATCGAACGCTGGCCGAAGTGGAAGCCGAGTACATTCGCAATGTTTTGGCGAGCGTGAATGGGAATCGCACGCGAGCGGCGGAGATACTCGGCATTGACCGCAAGACTCTGCGTGAGAAGCTGAAAAGTCACGAACCCGCGAGCTCCTGACGGCGAATTGCCGGAGAATTTCTCCTCACTGGTTCGAATCTCCCCGCCGATTTGTTAGGTCCGTTATCTGTCGTCGCACTGGGACATCCGCCTCTAACATTCAATCAGCCCGCTATCCCTGATCCGTCAATCGGTTGCGTAGCACTCGGGAGCAGTTCCACGCCCCACCGCCGGCGAGGCGCATGGCACCCGGGTTGCTTCATCCAGTGTGCGTCTTGCTTGGAGACAGGCAATGTCGAAGGAAGGCTTCGACAACATGAAGTTGCCGCCACAGACCGACGCACAACTCGACGAAGGAAATGCGGGGCTTTGCACCGGCTGCAAGAGGCGTACCACGTGCGTACTTCCGAGGACTGAGGGCGGCGTCTGGTTTTGCGACGAATATGAAGATCACCGGAAAAAAGGAGAAAAAGCCATGCCAGTCACAGATTTGACAACTGAAAAGGTCAACGCGACGAATGCAGAGTTACGGCAGGAACATGAAGGTGAGTTTCTCTGTCCCTATTGCCATAGCTGGTATTTGCCTGAGGCGGGGTGCTTCTGCCTGCGGTTGAAGCCGTGGGGCTGGGAGGAAAAACAACAGAAACACATTGAGGTCATAGCGAATCCGCTGGAGATCGTCGAGCACAACTTCACATTGGCCGCCCAGGCGCTAGGGCTGAGCCAGGAGCTGAAATTGCTCTTGAAAACACCCTTCCGTGAAGTGAAGGTTGAGGTCCCCGTCCGCATGGATGATGGAGCGCTCAAGGTTTTCATCGGCTACCGCATCCAGCACAGCGGAGCACGGGGTCCAGCCAAAGGCGGAATCCGCTACTTCCCCACGGTAGACGAGCAGGAAATGCGGTCGTTGGCTGAGGCCATGACTTGGAAAACCGCCCTGGTAAACATTCCTTTCGGTGGCGCCAAGGGTGGAGTGAACTGCGACCCACTGAAAATGTCACAGGGAGAGGTCGAGCGCCTGACCCGCAAGTTCGTAACCCGTATCCACCACTTAATGGGGCCGTATCGGGATGTGCCTGCCCCGGATGTGAACACGAACCCTCAGGTGATGGCGTGGATCCTGGATGAATATAGCTCGCGGCACGGCTACTCGCCCGCCTGCGTGACCGGCAAGCCGCTGGAGTTGGGTGGTTTGCCCGGCCGCAAACAGGCCACCGGGCGGGGTGTGATGTACGTACTCTCCGAGCACATGAGGGATTTGGGGCGGTCGCTCCAGGGCTTGCGCGTTGTGCTCCAGGGCTTTGGAAACGTCGGCTCCAACGCCGCCCGGCTTCTGGCGCAACAGGGATGCGAGATTATAGCTGTCGCTGACATCTTTGGTGGCATTGTCAGCAAGAACATGCGCGGCTTGCCAATAGAGGAACTCGTGGAACACGTCCAGAGGACGGGTTCGGTGATCAACTTTCCAAACGCGCAACCCATCGATCACCAAGATGTTCTACTGCTGAACTGCGACGTACTGATCCCTGCAGCTCTGGAATGCGTCTTGCACCACGGCAACGCCGAAAAGGTCAAGGCAAAGATCATCGCCGAAGCTGCTAACCTGCCTACCACGCCGGATGCGGACGAGATCTTCCGCAGGCGTGACATCACCGTCTTGCCCGATATCCTGACCAATGCCGGGGGCGTGGTCGCGAGTTTCTTTGAATGGACGCAGAACCTGCAACAGGCTTATTGGGACGAAGAGAAGGTCAACGCGGAGCTCTATCGCTATATGAGCCGTGCTTACCGCGACGTGGTCACCGTGGCGGCAAAACATAAAATCCCGCTCCGGCAAGCTGCGTACGAAATCGGAGTCGAGCGGGTCGCACGGGCTGAAGCACTGAGAGGTATCTAGGCACCGTGTCACCTGGCCATAGGCGCTTTGTTCCTCTCGCATGATGACGGTTTGCGAGCGCGCCGTACTCCGTCAGGTTAGCCACACTGTTTGGGCTTTCTGCCGCACGCGAGTGCGGGGCTGTGACGCGTGTTCGCGCGCTAATACTTCTCATCAGCCTCTTGGCGACGGTGCTGCGTATGGTGCTGCCGCACACAGTTCTGCCGAACGCGTCTCTCCATGGAGAGACGGCATGCTGGATCATGAGGTCGTGCAATTCGGAGCAGAAGAATTTCTTGTTGAGCCACAGAATGAGCAGTGTTATTTTGCCCAGGGCGGTGAGTCTATCAGGAATTTGGTGTGCTTTGGGAAGGGTGAAATTAGAAGAGACGCGCGAGCGTGTTCTTTGTTCTCCGTCAACTCCGATCTAGGAACATTGCCCTCCAAGCCTCGATCCTCATCCCCCACAAACCCACTCGGACTCACCCAGGCCGCAGGGTTCCCTAAAGGGTCGAGAAAAGAGAAATGCCGACTTCACACAAGCAATTCAATAGATTTGATTCTTACCCCCAAAGTCTGGCCAGGTCGTCGCACACATTTTTGCGGTATCGCGCTTTTCGACCCTTCGACAAGCTCAGGACGGTGAGCAGAGTCGAACCGCTTTCGACTGTCGACTTTCGATTGGCCCAGGAGCGCGGAGAATTTCAAATTCGTTTCGTTAGAGGGTTAACGAAGGAAAGTCCTTGATGGTACGACCGGACGAACGGAGAGGGTCCCTATGATACAACTTTTGAGCCTGTCATGCTGATCCGTCAGGTGACGGAGAAGCATCCCGTTATTGTTCCTCCCATCGATTGAGGCTTTCAAATGCGGAGATTCTTTCCGTCGGCTGACGGACTCAGAATGACAGACGAAGGGGTTATCCTCTAGGAATGACGGAGGATGGGTATGAATGAGGAGAAAGCAGGAAGAGTTTGTAGCTTCAGTCGAAGAGAATTCGGCAAATCGGCACTTTTGTGTGCAGCCGGCACGCTTCTAAGGGCCCCTCCTGCTTTAGCTGCCGCGGGCACGATTGCCCCAGAGAGCGTTGGTATCGAATCCCCCACGCCGGGGCAGCCGACTCAGCCTGTCTTGCGAAAGGTCGGAGGATTTCGTTGCGTGGATCTAGTCCCGTTCAAGGACGACGTGTTTTATGACCTGTATACGATCGGATATTGGTCTTACGGGTCGTTCCGGATGGACATTTGGAAGCGGCACGGCGTCCCCTTCTGGTATCCAAGGGGTGCGGGGAACCTGCGTGTGGTGGGTCCCGAGTGGAGACCTCCCTCCCCCGAAGTCGTATCAAGCAGTCTTGCGGGAGCGGTAGCCAAAGCGACCTCGCAGGCATCCGATGAAAATGCAGCCTGCTTCGCGAACGATGGAGATCCGACAACCTTCTGGTACGCTGGCGATGACCGCCCGAGTGGGAAGCTCTGGATTGAGTTTCCTGATGTAGCGCGAATCAAGAGTGTCCAGTTCCTGGGATGGGAGACTCCCGAGCGCGCACCGAAAGACTACTCGGTCGGAGCTGTCCTGCCTGACAATTCTTGGCACGAGGTTGCTTCCGTTCGGGACGAAAAACGGATGGGGCAATGGATCAGTTTCACCTTCCCCCCGCTTGAAGCAAAGGGCATTTACATCGACGTCAGCAGAACCAGGGAAGGCATCCATGGCCCCGCCATCTACGAGCTCCGGGCTGAAGGCAACGTCCCGTCTTCCCAGCCGCTGTTCCCTACCCAATTGGTGATTCCTCTGGGTGGCATCCGGGCGGAAGAGGTTTTCTTTTTGGGCCACGTGGGAAGTGGTTTTGACACTTCGCCGGATGCAACCACTCCCGTCGGTGAGTATGTGGTGAGCTACGAGAACGATGAGCAAGAGATCATTCCCTTGATTGCGGGGAGCAATATCGCGGATTTTCGATATGGCAACTTCGTGCCCGAGGCCCAGTTTGCCTTCGGCCTGCGCGGCCTACCGCACAAGCCGGGCGAGTTGTCTTACCACCTCGAGGAAATGGTCGCTGTCGAACCTAAGAAGCAACTGTTGACGTTCAGTCACAGGCTGGGCCGTCCGGACCAGCCTCTCAAGACACTGACGTTCCGATGCAGTCATGCCAGGGCCATGCTGTTTCTGGCAGCACTCACGCTGCGGCAGTCCGGGCCCCGGATGAACGCCCTCATTTACAACGGCAGAGTAGTCCGGCCGTATCCTGAAGACACACCCGACGTCGAACCGTCGCCCGTCCAGGCTTTAGTGGATCGCGCCCGCAGCATCTCGCTGGACGGCGATTGGAAGTATGAACTGGATCCTGGCAACCTGGGCCTGCGGCGGAAGTACTTTGCCGCTGAATATGCTGCGGCACACTGGAAGACGATGCCCATTCCTTCCCAGTGGTACACCCAGGGAATCGATTATCACGGCGTAGTCTGGTTTCGGCGCAATTTCGACGTCCCTGAAGCTTTTCCAGGTTCGGTGATTGAGTTGAACTTCGGCGGTGTCGATTACGACGCGCGGGTATGGATCAATGGCCAGTTCGTCGGCCGACATATTGGGGCGTTTTCTTCTTTCCAGCTGGAAGCAACCGGGGCGATCAGGAAGGGCCAAAGGAATGAGGTCGTTGTCCGCGTGGACAGTCCCATCGACCCGGGATTCACCCCGCAGAAAACACTTATCAAGGGTAATAGCATGGACGATATTGCTATGCCCTATGACGAGGAAGGGTGCATGGGAGGAATCTTCCGCCCCGTCACCCTCACTGGGCGCGGGCCAGTCGGCATCGAGAACGTCTGGACGGTCTCGAAGGTTGGCCAGGATCTGCAGCATGCAGAGGTGGCCGTGAAGTTCGAATTGCGCTCTGCTCGTGATTACGGTGAGAACGTCAAAGTTCGCTGCCGTCTTAAGGAGCCGGAGGCGGATAATTCCGCGCCCCGGGTGTTTGAAGCGGCGAGAGACGTCGCGCTCACTCGCCCTCCGCTGGCTATGGATCTGCCGCTCGCGATCGACGGACCCTTGCTCTGGTACCCGTGGGAACAGGGGAAGCCCCACCTGCACATCCTGGAGATCGAGGTCTGGCAGGCCAATGAACTCCTCGATAGGCACATCTCGCGCGTGGGCATCCGCGAGGTCGGTTTTACCGAACGGCACTGTGTGCTCATCAACCATCACCGCGTCTTCCTGAAAGGCATGCTGAACGACGATATCCACTGGATGTCGCTGATGGACCGAAAGGGTTATGGGCAGAGAATTCAGTTGCAGAAAGACGCCAATCTAAACCTCATCCGGATGGTCGGCCACCAGTCCTCCCCCGATATGTATGACCTCTGCGACGCAATGGGCATGATGATCTGGCAGGAGATGCCGTTGCAGTGGGGCTACTCAACTACCGAGCCGATTCGAAAGGACATCCTGAAGGTCGTGGAGGAAACCGTCGTACAGTGCCGGCCACACGCTGCCGTAGTGGGATGGTCCGCCTGGAATGAGGGGGGCCAGCTCGAGTTCTCCGATAAGATCACGGCTTTGATCAAGAGCCTGGATTCAACCCGGCCGATGACGAAGGCTTGCGGCGCCGGCGACTTTGACACGCACATTTACCCCAACTTGGACCCCAACCTTCATCGCCGAACTCCCTTGTGGAGCGGCATCGAAGTCGAGTTCGTCAGCGAGACAGGCGCTTACGGATTTGCCTCGCTCGAGCAGATGAAGGAAATCATCGGCGAGGATCTTTTCCCCTTCGACTCCGCAGATTACTTTTGGGATGTCTTCAATTCCTATCGTTACGAGGACGGCCCTGTTTTTCTGGATGCTCCCCGCCAGGCAGATTGGCCGACGGAGAAGATCCGCGCTTATGCCCTCAGTAAGATTGAGGCGAGCGAGCGCTGGTTCGCGCAGTATATGAAGTTTCAATACGAGAACTTCCGCGGCCTGAGATTCGCTCCCACCAACGCCCTGATGCACTGCCGTTTCGACGATACCTTCCCGAGCGGGTTTTATGGTTCCGTGGTGACCTTTACGGGCCGGCCGCGTAAAGCCTACTTCGCTGCAAAAGAAGCCTGCCAGCAGGTGCTCCCCATCCTCTTTTTGGACTATACGGGTGCGGAAGACATCAGGGTCGTCAACGAGTACTGGGTCCGCGCCTGGCGAGGTTTGACGCTGAAGTACGACCTTCAAACCCGCGAAGGAAAAACGATTCTGCATCACGAAAAGAAGTTCGATCTCCCCCCTGACTCCACGGTCAAGGTCATGACGCGAGATGAGGCCGGAGACATCTGGCACGTTCCGGGAGGTTTTCTTGCAGCTCTCAGCGTCATTGCTCACGATGGGACCCTGCTTGCGGAGAATCATTACGACCTCACCCAAGAGGAGGTGGAAGCTTTCATCACCTCGGTTTACCCGCCCCCACCTGTGGAGCCGGTGGATTCCATCGTCCTCAAGACCTCAGCGATCACAAGCCCAGGGAGCACGAAACGGGTTGGGGTTGAGGGTACCTACAGCAAGACCCTTATGGAATTGGATGGCAAGAGCCGCGGTTCCACCATCAGGTTTTCGGCAGGCATTTTCAAACCCGGCGATTACCTGGTGCGGGTTGCCTGCAATTCAGGAGAGGCCATAAGATCTTTTCAATTCCTCGTTGACGGGCGTCGGGCCGCCCTCGAGTCCTATCCTTACCTGAATGCGAACCTCCCTTTGACCCGGCGGAGTTACTCGTCTTACAACCTAGCGTGGTACCCCGGGTGGCGGGTTCGCCTGTCGCAGGGAGGACACCAATTCGTTCTGGAATTGCCGCATGCGCAAGCCGGCCCAAACCTGATTCTCGACGCAGTTTGCCTGCAGTACTTGAGAACTTGAAGAGATGTTCAACAGACGTTCACCCGTTGAGGGGTGAACCAGGGCAGGAACTATAGCTTAGTGAACCTCACTCGGCAGTCCCATTTCCGCTGAAGTCGAACACTCCGACGGCAACGGACGGCCGCTGGGGGGCTTGAATGAAACTCGTTGTCTTCGTCTGCGCTGCATCTCATTGTTCAAGTGACTCAATCTCAAAAAAAGACAATTCGAGAGGCTGCAAAAGGCGCGAGACTCCTACCCAGCGACTGCCCTTGATGTGGGTCGTCTTCACGAGCTTCCCGTCGGCATCGTAGTGCTTCACTCGCAGGCCCCGTGCGGACGGCAACCACAGGCCCAGGTCGCTCTGAAGGGTTATAGGCCGGGGCTCAGGCTGGTCATTCAGGACGATCACTAGAAGCCTGTTGCCATACCGATGGCCACGAACAAAAGTGGTGGACGGTTCGCTCAAAAACGAATCTCCTAAAGGCGTTCCCTCGACGAAAAACGGCAGGAACTGCCTGCGAAGCGCGGCCACCTGCTTGAGCGCCGCTGAGAGCGCCGGCCGCTCGCTGATCATGGCTGTGCCATTGGGCTGATCCAACCTGCTCGGCATGAGATTAAGGTAAAGTCCCTCCGCAAAACCCTTCTTCACAACGAGCGGAGAAGCATTGATGTTGCAGTTCAAGCGGGGTGAGCGCAAGACGTTCAGAATAGGACCTGCGTCAACGTAATCGACCCAATTCCATGTATAGTCGATGACTTGGTTCTCAAGCTCAAGGTCGCTGTTGGATTCGCCGCCAAAGGTTGATTCGGGGTCCTTGGCCCTTGCCAGGCTTCTCACCCGCTCAATCAGTTGGATGAGCGCAGGCTTGTGCCCGCTTTGGGCCTTGAATAGAAACACATCCCAGTTCGGTGAGTAGATCCCGCGATTAATCCAATCGGTCACCGACGCCAGCACGTCCTGTTGCCAGAGCCGGTTGTCGCCATCAATCACCACACCTTCCATTGCGTCTTCGCCTTCTATTCCGCGCGTGTAATAGGGACCAAACGGCGGAATGAGCTCCGGGTGATAGGTCCAATCGCTGTGGCCCGGTTCGACACCGTAACGGCCAACCTCACTGTTCCGGATCACAACGACACTGATGAAGGGGGCCACGTTAACGCCCAACTCCCGAGCCCTTCGCACTGCCTCCAGGAATTCCTGTTGCGTGCCTAAGTCCTCTCGCAGTCGTATGGGTAGACTGAAATAGTGACACCAGAACCACGGTACGAGCTCGGTGATGCTGTGCTCGTGTGCGTCTTGCGCCACGCGAGGCAGGTCCTTAAACCGAAAATACGCTTTGGCCGGGTCTCTTTCGGCGGCTTGGGTCATCCATATTGTTTGAAAGCCCACTCCATCTCGGATATGGGCGGGCAGCGGCCGGGGAGGATTGACTTGCCAGACATAGTCTCGAAAGACCTCGATGCCTTTTGCCCACCCGCCGGAGTGTGGGGTCAGCCAGAACTCACCGCTTACCCATGTTTGACCCGGCTCGATGGATTCCCTGTGCTCCCAGGCTAACCGTAAGCGCGTGGGGTCTCCCTCGCTTCGATAGGTCATCACGTCCGGCGCGTCCTGGGTACCCCATTTCCTTTGGAAAACGCTCAGGCCGCCCCCGTAACTTCCGTAGTCCAGCCACCGCAGTGCGTTCGGGGTGTAGTAACCACCATGGGCGGAATAGGATTGCCACCCAACTTGATCGTAATACGGCGGAGCTGCTTCAGGCGGCCGAAAAGGAACCATAAAGGGATGAACTACGCCGCGCGCCAGACGTAACTGGGCCCGTTCAGGACCGCCCAATGGCTTCAGTCCCCACAGGTCAGGAAACAAGACCTGAGGGATGCGCTGGGAGGAGTGATTCTCGATTCGACAGGACAGGATTGCCGACCTGCCGTCACGGGCCGCTTGGATGCTGACCCGCGCGCTGACTTTTCCTTGCGGCAGCGGGAAACTGTTTCGGCTCGGTCCCAGAATGTCCCACACAATCGATACGCCGTCCCCTTCTTTGACGACACGGGCCTTGGAAAAGCGTGACGCCAACCGCAAGGGGGTGAAGACCCTTACGGGGTAGGCAACATCGAGCAAACCGGCGGCTTCCGGTGGAGCTTCGAGAATCGGTCCCGTCGCCCCAAAGGAGAGGTAGATTAGAGACCCCGTCTGCTCATCGATCCCCATATCCAAGCCGTTGAAACGCAAGCTGCGAACTTCTCGAGCAGGTGCTAATCCGGCGAAGATTAGCGCAACCAAGGCAGCCACTTGAACCTGCGACCTTATTTTTCGACAGGTCATCTGATTCTCCTCGCAGAAAGAAACCCTCCCGCCTGCCCTACGTTGTGAGCAGGTCTCCGGGCCGTGCCCATTGTATTCCCGAACTTGAGCGAAAAAGCCCGGCGGGCGCTGGGCTGGTCGCGGAAGCGCCGATGTGTTGTCGCCTGCTGTTGGACACAGGCTGAACTGTCCTTATGAAAGTCGGGGTGTTGCCACTGGATTGCGCAGAACTCAGTGAGTAGAGGAAATTCCAATATCAGAGCCCTGCGCAGTTCACTCTTCAGCGACGATCGCGAGTCGTTCTGAAGGGATCCTCACCGTCGCCGGCAGCTTAGCCGCCCGTGTCTTTTCGAAGGGCTGGTAGACGCGCACAGCGCCACTGTCGTTACCGTCAAAACCCCAGACGACGGCTTCGCGGGTCCCCTCCCCGAGGTTCACAACAACGCAAGCTCGTTTTCCAGTTTTAGGATTTCGAAAGACGCTATTTCGCGTATCCTCCGGTCCCTCGCAACGAACCTGTAGGTCGTGCAAGAACTCCCCGAGGTGAATGGTGTCTTTCAGAGCTTCCATGATTCTCAGCATTTCTTTGATATACGCGGAAAGCGGCCGCATGGGAGCAAACGCCATCGAATCCGGGGCGACGTAGTTGCCAGGGCCGACAAATATCTGGTACCCGTACCGCACGGCGTTGTTCACGGGCGTGTAGTCGTACGGTTGCGGCACAGCCAGGCCTGGCAGCCATTCCGGGAAGGTGTACTTGAGGACCGGGACGTGGTCTTTCGCATTGTCATGCCATGCCCACGCTACCGTCGAATAAGCAAGCGTCCGATCCCAGGCCGACTCAGTTGAGATAGCAAAACCAGGGTTCACCGCCCTGCAAGCTTCCAGAATCTCCTTGATGGCCAGCAGCCGCCCTTCCGCAGTCGCTTGATCGGGACCTAAGGTCGAGAGGGAATTAAAGTCGAGACCCGGCTCGGGCCAAAGCTTGTCGATGTGAACTCCGTCTGCTCCGGCTTTGGCCAGCTTCACCATCTTCTCCACAATGATCTTGCGAAAGGCGGGAATGCCCGAGCATGCGCCGACCAGAGGCGGCCTGGTGTAGCCTAGCCTTGCGGAAAGCGTGCCCATCCCCCAACCCATCACCGCGTAGTGAACGCCCCACTTGTCCATGGACAGGTAACGGTGGAGCTCCTTCCGGTACCAGTCGGTGTCGACCCGCACAGGCTGGATGTTGGCGAAGAAATAGACCTTCATTCCCATCTTGTGACAATCTCGGATGCCCGCCGCCAAATCCTCCCAGGTCCCCAGGCGAGGATCGGGTTCGTAATACGGATAACTGCCGTCGTGCCCGCCCATGCTCCATCCGCTGACCAGGACCGATTTGACGCCGCAGTCCAGAGCCGCCTTGGCCCACTGCGGAATTTCCTTAAACGGCAGGATCACGTTTCCTTCCGGCAAAAGAACCATCGTGTCCACGAAGGCCATTTCTTGCCGCATCCAGCTCTTGGAGACGTCCAAGATCGGGAAGTGGGCGGTATACCACGCGCGATAGATCTTGGCGGATTGATGCCACTCGCCCGGATGGAATTGAAGGACCACGGGCGGCCCTTCGAACGTTTCGCCAGCTCGAACGTAAGGGTAAAGCGTCCAATGGAGTTTCAGTCCTACCGGGACATTCGGATCTAATTCCTCGGCCCGCGGCCAATTACCGCCATATTGACGGCTGCCAATTCCTGGGTGGAGCTCAAAACGCACCGTCTTGTACCGGGAGATCGTGTCGTGGCATGCCAAATACATCGCGCGGTCTAACCTCTTGTTGCAAAGGCAGATCCAGGGCATGGGCATGGGGTTTGGATACGACCAGAAGGCCTCCACACAAGTTATTCCCAACCCGCCTCCGGAGGGGAATTCAGAGAACAAATTGGACTCGGTAGACTTCCCCATATACGGAATCATTTCGCCGGTATCTTTCCGGTTGCCGATACCCGTGATCCCGCCGAGGATTGGATACCACACTTCCGCCACCGGATATTGAGTTCTGTTCCGGACATCGGCACGGAATTGGATTGTCTGGTCTTCAAAGGCGATTCGCAGGACGACGTCCACGTCGAAATTGCCCCGAGCGTTTTTGAGTGGCCCCTTCCATTCGAGCGTCAGTCCGTTAGCAATTCTCTTCAGCGAAGTAAGCTGTTGCTCCCGGCCCAGAAGGTAATTGGCCTCCAGGTCTGGCAGGGGAAGGAGTAGCCGAAAGTTGTCGGCGAGCCTGGGCTCGACAATCAACTCGACGCCGCTCCCCTTGTCGAGAATTCGCTGGATCAGCCCCTTCTCGGAGTCAACCTCGAGACGGTACCAACCGTTTTCGATCCCAACCCTGTTGGCATGAGGTGGCTGGTCATGTCGTTGCATGCCTGCACGCCCGCCCCCTTCAGAAGCATCGAGCAAGGAAGTAACCCAGGTCGCCACACCGGATTTCACAAAGTCCCTGCGTTTCATCGAAACCACCCCTTTAGCGGATTCTGTGCGTCTTCAGGACATCTGAGACTTAGCTAGCCTTTTTCCCAAGCTATAGTTCGCTCCCCAGTTCATCCCGTGTATGATTTGGCGCCTGGCCCAGATTGTACTGGAACCGGCGATCCAGGATTGCGTGTTTTTGCTCCTCCCTGCGCTTCAGGATCTCTTCCCGTCGTCTGTAGTAGACATCCGCGGGCGGAGTGCCGAAACCTGCTGAGCCAGGAGAACGTGCGGTCCCCAACCCAGCGCCGCTCATCGCGTCACAGGAGGCGTCCTGTCCATACCGAAAGACCGAGCGAGTTACGAACACCGACCAGGCCTGAAAAATCCGTCACACCGCTCAGCAGAGTCCGTGGCCTGCCGCTCCGCATCCACCAGAAGCATCCCAGAACAGGCCCAATCGCCGCACCGCCTCCTCCCCTGCCCCTCTTGCTGTCCGTTTACTGTCCACCTCGATAGCGTAAGAGGGAGACTATCGCGGGCCTCAAAGACAGAAAAGAGTTCGCGCAGACAATCTACAACTGACTGTTTTTTGAGGAGGTTTTCTCTAATCGCTTGATTTGGTAGCGCTACCGGGAATCGAACCCGGGTTTTCAGATTGAGAATCTGACGTCCTAACCCCTAGACGATAGCGCCAATGAGGCCCGAAGACTTTTCTAGCATCCGCTCGGAGAAGTTGTCAAGCACGACAGCCGCCCGGTGCGCACTGTCCGTAGCCGGACATACACGGGGCAGTGGGTGTCTTCAACGCCACAAAGAGCTACCAGTTAGACGCTGAACCCCAGCTTTTGCACCGCTTTTTTGTTCAGGGAGGCGCTGGCATCGGGACCGCCCTGAGCCTGGCAGTCGGTGTCGAGCTCAATCACCATCCGAGGCCTTCGGGATCAGGGCGAAGACACTACTGACCTAAACCTCGGGGTCGGGGTTCAATACTTGGTGAGTGAGGAGAAATTGAACTCCTGGACTTTCATGGCCGGGACCACCATCTCGAAGGACTCCTCTCCCGCGGTGCGCTGAGGCGAGCTCATCATCTGCACCCGGCCGAGCATTTCGATGAGGCTTTGGTTGAACCGCAGGTTCTTCACTCCGTGCCGCACCTGGCCGTCCTCGATCCAGAAGGTCCCGTCGCGGGTCATTCCTGTAAGGATTTTCTCGTACGAATCGACTTCCCGGATGTACCACAAGCGGGTCACCAGCAAGCCGCGTGGTGTGGACCGGATCATCTCCTCAACGCTTGTCTGCTCTCCGTCCATGACGATATTCAGGGGAGCTTCACCGAGCTCATTGGGAAGCGGGAGCCCATGGCCCGTCGGCTGCACACCCACTTTGTGAGCCGTCTGCCGCGCGTACACCAGGTTTCTGACCTCGCCCTTCCCAACCAGGAGCACGCGCTGGCGCGGGACGCCTTCGCCATCAAACGGCGCGCCCGTCTGCAAAGGATGGTAGACGTCATCCCGAATGCTGATGTTCTCCCCGAAAACCTTCTTCCCTACCCTGTCATTGAGACAGCTCCGCTGTTCGTGGACCGCGAGCCCGCTGAAATCCGGGACGAGAAACCCCAGCAGATCCAGCACAGCCGCAGGTTCCAGGACGACGGTGTATTTACCCGGTGCAATCTCCCGAGGCGCATGGCTGGCCAGGGCCTTCTGTGCCGCCCGCTCCGCAAGCTGGAGGGGTACCAGTTCCGCCCAGCGAGGCGAAGTCTTCTTGGCCCAGCCAGAACTCGATTCGCCCAGCATGGTCACGGAGAATTGCGCCAGCGTCTCTTCGTGGTGGGCCGCGAGCCCCCGCGAGTTCAGCAGGGCGAAGGCCGTGGCGCCGCTGGCAAAAACTCCCGCAGCGGTCAGGTGGTCTCGCTTGGCGCGCGCGATTACCTGGGCAACAATCTCGGCGCGCGCCCGTGGGGTGAGTTCCGCCGTCTCGTTGTCGAAGCGATCTACCGCCGAGTAGGTCTGCGCGCCTGGCATGAGCAGCAGGTCCGGGTCCGGAGGCTGCGAGCAGGCTAGCGCCAGTGCGCCCTCGCAAACCTGCCGGATGGAAGCTTCGTCCAGCTTGTTGGTGCTGGCGCTGGCCATGCGGGCGCCCGCCACCACCCGCACGGAAAGGACGGTGGTCTCATCCGCAACGTTTTGATGAATGGCGTTGTTGGCAAAGCGCGTCAGCGCAGAGGAGGTCGAGGAGATCAGGGCCTCCGTTTCCTCGGCAGTCGAATACTTCAGTACCTTCTCGAAAATCTCTTCCGCGAGTTGCCGGGACAAGATCATTTTTGAATTGAGTGATTGTGTGATTGGGCGTTTGAAAACATTGAGCGATTTAGCGATTAGGTGATTTGTGGGAATCACTTCCCCCTTCCATCACAAAATCAATCGGGCAATAGCTCAATCACCAAATCACTCAATAGCCTCAGCCCGGGTACGCCACACCCACTTCCACCTGGCGAAAGCGCGCCGGCGAGGCGCCGTGCCCGGTCCCCAGGGCCTGCGCGGGCTGCCCCTTGTCGCAGTTCGGGATCCCCCACAGCGTCCAGTATTCCGGGCCGCAGATTGCGTCACAAGCATTCCAGAAATCGGTAGTCATGCCGCTGTAGCTAGGGTTCTTGAGCAGGCGCGTTTTCTTCCCGCCCCGGATCTCCCAGCCAATCTCGGTTCCGAACTGGAAGTTATGGCGCCGATCGTCGATGGACCAACTGCGGTTGGTCTCCATGTAGATCCCGTCGTCCGTAGCAGCGATCAAGTCTTCCAGCTTCCAAGTCCCGGGAAGCAGGCTCACGTTGGTCATGCGGATCAGCGGGATGCGATTCCAACCTTCGGCGCGCATAGCACCATTCGAGCGCGTCTGGCCGATGGCCGCGGCGGTCTCCCGGGAGGTCAGGTAGCCGACGAACAGGCCCTCCTTGATGATCGGGGTACATTGCGCCGGCACTCCCTCATCATCGTAGGCAAATGTGCCCAGTCCCGGCCCGTGGGCGGGCGTAGCATCCGCCACCACGTTGACAAGGCCCGAGGCGTACTTCAACGTCCCCAGCTTCTCAAGCGTCAGGAAGCTCAATCCTGCATAGTTGGCCTCGGTGCCCAGAACGCGATCGAGCTCAATGGGATGACCGATGGACTCGTGAATTTGCAGGGCGACCTGCGAACTATCCAGGATGATGTCCTTCACTCCCCGCGGACACGGGACCGCGTGATGGAGCGCGACGGCCTCCTCGCCGATCCGCGGGGCGTTCCCCAGGAGGTTCAGCTCCTCCACGAGTTCATAGCCCTTGGTCTGGTATTGTCCGCCAAAGGAATTCGGGTAGGAACGCCTCTGGATTTCGTTGTGGGCAAAAGAAGTAGCGACGTACCCTACGCCCGTCTGCGTCTTCACCTGATAAATGTCGGAACCCAAAGTGGAGAGGAAAAGCTGTTCGATGCGCCGAAAGTCCATGGCGGCCTCGGCCAGGGTCACGCCCGGGACTTTGCGCAATTCCGCATCAAGCTTCAGCATCAAGTCCAGGCAGGTGGAGACGGGGACGGAAAAGGGATCGACGCGGCAGGGCCCTTCCCAGCGGTCTACAATCTTGGCTTCCGGGGCGAGTCGTACATCCTGCATCTTCGCCAGCGCGCTGGCGCGAGCGATCCGGACAGCCTGGGCGGCGGCTTGATCGACGCCAGCCTGCGTCAGGTTATCGGTCGCTCGAAAACCCCAGGCGCCGTCGGCGAGGGCACGAACGCCCAAGCCCAGCGACTCCGACTCCTTCACCTGCACGGCCTGCCCGTTCCTGGTCGAAAGGGAGCGTTGCCGGATGTCCACAACGCGCACATCGGCGTAGCTGGCTCTGCGAGCCCGCGCCGTATCCAGCGCCCTGCGGGCAAGATCCTTCATCTCCCAAGATGAGGGTTCAGGACCCAGCAGCGAGATGCTGGGTGTCGAAGAAGGCTTGCGATAGGGAAGCCTTAGTCCGGTAGCCCGAATCTCGCGTGGCTTATGCTCGATCCTGAATTCTCGATCCCAAATCCTGCGGTCTAGTGCCGTCCCAACTTATTGGGGCTATGAACCCCGATCCCGAAGCAAGAAGGTGTGTTTATGCTTTGGACTCAGCGCCCGATTGCAAGCAGCTTAAATCTGCCTGCCGGGCTGCAACTTCGGGATCGGGGTGAATCAGCCCGTTCTGGCACCGCCTGGGGCCGTTCCAACTCGTCCGCCACACCCCACAGACCAGACGACTGGGAACTGTTGGAACGGGCCGCGCGCCACACCGCCCAAGCCACGTGGCCGGAAATTGTTGGGACGGTCCTGCGTGCGACCGCGTGGCTCAAGGCAAGCAGCCGCGAATTACTGGAACGGCACTAGGTGCCCTCGGTCCAGGAAGTCAGGTATGCCTGCTGCTCCTGGGTGAGCTTGTCGATCGTAATGCCCATTGCTTCCAGTTTCAGCCGCGCGACAGTCTGGTCGATCTCCGCAGGCACGGGATAGACCTTCGGCTCGAGCTTGCGCGCGTTCTTCACCAAGTACTCCACCGAAAGCGCCTGGTCGGCAAAACTCATGTCCATGACGGCAGCGGGATGACCCTCGGCGGCCGCCAGGTTGATGAGCCGCCCCTCGCCGAGCAGATAGATCTTGCGGCCGTCCCGCAACGTGTATTCTTCGACAAAATCACGCGTCCGGCGTTTGCCCGCCGCCAGCCTCTCCAGCGCGGGAATGTCAATCTCCACGTTGAAGTGGCCGGAGTTGGCCACCACCGCGCCATCTTTCATTACCTGGAAGTGGTCCGCCGCCAACACGGATTTATTTCCGGTCAAGGTAATGAACACATCACCCACCCGGGCAGCCTCGGCCATGGGCAAAACGCGGAAGCCATCCATCACGGCTTCCAGGGCGCGCGTGGGATTGACCTCCGTGACGATGACATCAGCGCCGAGCCCCTTGGCTCGCATGGCGACCCCGCGCCCGCACCATCCGTAGCCGCACACCACCACCCGCAGGCCTGCAAACAACAGGTTGGTGGCGCGAATGATGCCGTCAATGGTGGATTGACCTGTCCCGTAGCGATTATCGAAGAGATGTTTGGTGTCCGCGTCGTTCACAGCGATAATGGGATATTTCAGCACACCGTTCTGGGCCATGCTGCGCAGGCGGACCACCCCCGTGGTGGTCTCCTCAGTCCCGCCCAGGACGCCTGGAACCAAATCCTGGCGCTGGGTGAGGATCGTCGTCACCAAGTCAGCACCGTCGTCCATGGTGATCTGCGGCTGGTGGTCGAGCGCGGCGAGGATGTGGGCATAATAGGTGTCCTTGTCCTCGCCTTTAATCGCAAAGACCGGAATGTGGTGGTCCTGCGCCAGGCAGGCGGCCGCGTCGTCCTGAGTGCTCAAAGGGTTCGAGGCACAGAGGACTACGTCGGCGCCCCCGTCGCGCAGCGTGATCGCCAGGTTGGCAGTCTCCGTGGTGATGTGCAGGCAGGCGGAAATCCGGACGCCCTCGAGCGGGCGCTCCTGGGCGAAGCGTCTGCGAATGAGTTGGAGCACCGGCATCCACTGGTCGGCCCATTCAATCCGCGTCTTCCCCTTGGCAGCCAGGCTCAGGTCTTTCACGTCGCAGGCAATCTTCTTGCTGGGGGGCATTTAGAGTCCAGCCTCCTTCCGTAGGACCTCGACTTTATCGGTTTTCTCCCAGGTGAACTCAGGCTCCTGGCGTCCGAAGTGGCCGTAGGCCGCAGTCTTCTTGTAAATGGGACGGAGCAGATCCAGCGACACGATGATGCCTCGCGGGGTCAGCTCGAAATGTTTGCGAATCAAATCCACCAGCGTGCAGTCGTTCACGCGGCCGGTCCCGAAGGTATCGGCCATCACGGAAACCGGCTCGGCAACGCCAATAGCGTAAGCAAGTTGGACCTCCGCGCGCTGGGCAAGGCCTGCCGCCACAATGTTCTTGGCAATGTAGCGCGCCACATAGCTGGCGGAGCGGTCCACCTTGGTGGGGTCCTTGCCGGAAAAGGACCCGCCGCCGTGGTGCGCTCGGCCGCCGTAAGTGTCCACAATGATCTTGCGGCCTGTCAGGCCGGAGTCACCCACCGGTCCCCCAATGACAAAGCGCCCCGCGGGGTTAATGTGGTACTTCGTGTGGTGGTCCAGCATCGGCGCGGGGAACACTGGCTTGATGACGCATTGCATAACGCCCTCGTGGAGCGTTTCGTTAGTGACGTCGGGGCTATGCTGGGTGGAAACCACCACGGCATGCACACGCACCGGCTTCATGCCCTGGTACTCCACCGTGACCTGGGTTTTCCCGTCGGGGCGAAGGAAATCGAGGATCTTCTTGCGGCGGACTTCCGCCAGCCGGCGGCAGAGCTTATGAGCCATCATGATCGGAAACGGCATCAGCTCGTCCGTCTCGTCGCAGGCGTATCCGAACATCAAACCCTGGTCGCCCGCGCCTCCGGTGTCAACTCCCAGGGCGATGTCAGCGGACTGCCGGGTCAGGTTGACCGTCACCTCGCAAGAGTCCGCCGTGAAGCCGGCATCGTGGTCCGTGTAACCAATCCCCTGCACCGTCTCCCGAACCAGTTTCTCGATGTCCGGCTTGGCGGACGTGGTGATTTCCCCTGCTACGTAGACCGCCCGATCCTTCACCATCGCCTCGCAAGCAACCCGGCCACGCGGGTCTTCAGCAAGGACAGCATCCAAAACGGCGTCGGAGATCTGATCGCAAATCTTGTCAGGATGACCTTCGGTAACCGACTCAGAGGTGAACAGATATCCCTGGATTGGCCCAGACACGCAAACCCTCCTCCCTGTTTGTAGAAAACCCTGTGGGTAGCACAAACCATAGACGCTAGCACACACTAGCGAAAAGTGTCAACGAATTCAAACAGTTCCGCGGGCTTCGCCAGCGAACAGCCACTACGGGCACTTCAACGGTTTCCCCGAGAGTCGAATCGCGCGTCCTTAAGGCGGTAGCCGCGACGCCCCACGATGGCGCACGCTCGCGATGCCAGCCTTTCGTGCTATATTGGGGGTTCGTTCGGGGCGGAGCATGCACAGCAAAGCAGGGAGTCGCCAGCAGGGCTTGGGGGCCGGGTGCACTTTCCAAAGCTCCCAACGAATCAGCGCACAGATTCATCCTGGCCGTGGCTGCGCGGCCCGTAAGAGGCACGATGAACCCAGGAGCGAATTCATTGTGGCTCCCTGAGCAGGGACGGAGGAGCTGGAATCTTGACGAAGCAGAAAAATGCCGAAGGAACCGGCGCGGACGAGCGTCGCCAGTATGTGAATTTCGCTTTCTACAAAGTCGATCCCGCCTGGCGTCGCTTGCCGGCTGAAGAGCGCCAACGCGGGAAGCGCCAGTTCAGCGAGGTGGTCGAGCGTTACGAGCACGATATGCTCATCATCCCCTATGCGCTGGTGGGCATCCGGGGCGATTGTGATTTCATGCTCTGGCGCATCAGCGATAACCTGGACGCCTTTCAGGAGATGACCGCCAAGCTGCTGGCCACGGACCTCGGCAAGTACCTGACGACGCCCTATTCCTACCTGTCTATGACTAAGCGCTCGACCTACGTCCGCGCACATCACCACCCGGACCAGGAAGGCACCCGCCTCCGGTTGACCCCGGGCAAATTTCGCTATCTGTTCGTTTATCCCTTCGTAAAAAGCAAGGCCTGGTACCGCCTCACCCAGCATGCCCGGCAGGGCATGATGAACGAGCACATCGAAATCGGCCACAAATATCCCACCGTGCGCCTGAACACGACTTACTCTTTTGGCCTCGATGATCAGGAATTTGTGGTAGCCTTTGAGAGCGACAAGCCCGCGGACTTTGTTGACCTGGTGATGGAACTCCGCCACAGCGAGGCAACCAGCTACACGGTCCGCGATACGCCCAGCTTTACTTGCCTCCACCGCGCACTGCCCGAATTGCTGGACCTGCTGGGAGGATAAGACAAACTGCAAATGCTGAATTATGAATTATGAATTATGAAAAAAGAGGCCTGGTTGCTTCGTGCATTTCAGAATTCATAATTCAGAATTCATAATTCAGGATTTCCCATGCCGACCGTCAAAGCCAAGAAGCCTGCCCGTCGCGCCAAGCCAAAGATCAAATACACTTCTCCCGCGCGCCTGGGAAGAATCTTTGCGGCACTCGACATGCTTTTTCCCCAGGCGCAGTGTGCTCTGCGGCACCAGAACGCCTTCCAATTGCTCGTCGCCACCATCCTCTCCGCCCAGTGCACCGACGAGCGCGTGAACAAAGTCACCCCGGAACTGTTTCAGAAGTATCCCACCCCGCAGGACTTCGCCGCCCTGGGACAGCCGGTCCTGGAGCGCGAAATCCGTTCCACGGGCTTTTTCCGCAACAAGGCCAAAAACATCATCGGCGCGGCCCAGAAGCTCGTGCAGGATTTCGGTGGCGTGGTGCCGCAGACCATGGGCCAGATGCTGACGCTTCCCGGCGTCGCCCGCAAAACGGCTAATGTGGTCCTCGGCACCGCTTACGGCATCCCTTCCGGCGTTGTGGTGGATACTCACGTCTTCCGCATCGCGCGCCGCCTGAAACTCTCCAAGCAGAAGACGCCGGAAAAGGTCGAGCAGGATCTAATCAAGCTCGTGCCGCAGGACCGCTGGATTGCTTTTGGCCACCAGATGATCTGGTTTGGGAGAAAAATCTGTGCGGCGCGCAAACCCCTGTGCGCCGACTGCCCGCTCGCGCCCACTTGCGATGCCCCGGACAAAACCGTGTGACGGAAGCCCGTAGCGGTCCTTCCCTTCGCCGTTCCGCGCCGAACCCCGAAACCCGATGCCTCGGCTGGCGCAGACCCTGTGGGACGTTGAAGAGCCGCAGGCCCGAAGAGCGGGCCCTGCGCTACCAAGCTCCGGCCGCAGGCGAGAAGAGCCGCAGGTCCGAAGAGCGGGCCCTGCGCCACCAGGCTCCGCCCGTGGGCGAGAAGAGCCGCAGGTCCGAAGAGCGGGACCTGCGCTACCAGGCTCCGGCGGCGCGCTCAAAAGACGAGACGTTCCACCGGAACGTCTCTACGGGCGCGGGAGCACCGTCGCGGCAAGGCCGGGACAGGCACCGGCGCTCCCCTACCTCTCATTGACCCTAGCGATTGGCTGGAAGGCAGGCTGCTGAAGGGAAAAAATTCGAGCGATTCAACTGGCGACGCCGCGTCTCGCCCTATCGCGGGCGAACTCGGGAGGAAGGGTAAATGTCACTTTTTCTTCGACCGCCTCAATCTCGTCGATCTGCTCGACCCCCAACGCCCGGAAGTAGGCGACGACTCCCTGGACCAGGTGCTCGGGGGCGGAAGCGCCTGCCGTAATTGCCACGCACCGAACGCCCTCCAGCCAGGCAGGGTCAATCTGCGAGGCATCGTCAATGAGGTACGCGCGGGCTCCCGCGCCCTCCGCCACTTCCCGGAGCCGCCGGGAGTTGGAGCTGTTGTCCGATCCCAACACAAGGACCAATTCCGCTTCCTTAGCCAGAAGCTTGACGGCAGTCTGCCGATTCTGCGTGGCGTAACAAATATCGCCGCTCGAGGCGGTGACCAGCTTCGGAAATCTTCGCCGGAGAACGTCCACGACCGCCTCGGCATCGTCCACGCCCAGAGTCGTCTGCGTGGTGACCGCAACGCGCTCAGGGTCGGCCACCTGGACCCTCTCCGCCTCCTCGATACTTCCCACCAGTTGGATGTGCTCCGGGACTTCACCCATCGTTCCGATGACCTCGTCATGGCCCGCATGCCCCACCAGGATGATGGAGCGACCCTCTTGAGCAAAGCGGATCGCTTCCAGGTGCACTTTGGTGACGAGCGGGCAGGTGGCGTCAATAACCTTCAAGCGCCTGGCGGCGGCTCGGGTTCTCACCTCGGGAGAAACGCCGTGGGCGCTGAAGATCGTCACTGCGCCCTCGGGCACCTCGTCGAGTTCTTCGACGAAGACGGCACCCTTCGCCCCCAGGGATTCGATGACGTATTTGTTGTGGACGATCTCTTTGCGCACGTAGACGGGAGGACCGTAGAGCTGTAAGGCCATTTCCACGACGTCAATGGCCCGCTCCACACCCGCGCAGAATCCTCGCGGCTTGGCGAGCAGCAGCCTGTTGGGTTTCATCCGATCGCTCGTCTGGGCCCTCGTGCAAGAAGGGAAACTTACACCCCAAAATATGCTAACAGATTCGGCATTTCTCGTCAAAAAATGGTGCTGCGGATGCTGCCCCGCCAAGAAATGCGCCGTTCGGGTCGATCATCGCGCAGGTATAATGCCCTGCCTGGTCCCTCTGACTTGTGGCTTTGCTCTCGTTGAGCGCACAGGCACTTTAAGGAGCTCCGATGCGTCACTGCCGGCGAAACAAAGCAGGGTTAGTCGCTTCCCTTCTAATCAGCATGTGCCTTACAGCGATTGCGCATGCCGATACCGAGGCAAGCGCGCAAACTCTAAAAACGGTCGAGGAACTCCAGAAGGCTATTAAAGCAATCCTCGACAACAACCATGTGCCCGGCGCGGGAATTGCGCTGGTGGCGAAGGACCACATTATCTGGGCGGGCGGGGTGGGTAAGGCCGACTTGGCCGGGAATAAGGACGTGACTGCTGACACGGTGTTTCGCGTGGGGTCGATCTCCAAGAGTTTCGTGGCTGCTGCCCTGCTGAAACTCCAGGAAGAAGCCAGGCTCACGGTGGATGCCCCTGCGAAAGAGATCGTCCCAGAAATCGAAATCCGGAATCCCTGGGAGCAAACTCATCCAGTGCGCCTCGCGAACCTCTTGGAGCACACGGCCGGGTTTGACGACATGCACCTCAACGAGGTTTACAACGTCCAGGACCCCCCGGACATCTCTCTGCGCGAGGTCTTCCGGCGCTTTCCGAAGCCGCAGGAGGTTCGCTGGCCTCCCAGCACTCGCATGGCCTATTCCAATCCGGGTTATGGCCTTGCCGGATACGTTATTGAGAAGGTAACAGGGAGACCATTCGAGGATTACATTCAGGATGCCATTCTTACCCCCTTGGGCATGACTCACGCGAGTTTTCGGCTGACGGAGGCGAACCGGGGCCTGCTGGCCCAGGGCTACGACGGCAACCCACCGCACGCCGTGCCCTACATGAACATCTACCTTCGCCCTGCCGGCGACCTCAAATCCTCTCCGGCGGAGATGGCGCGGTTCGTTCAGATGATGCTGAATCGCGGGAGCCTGGGCGAGCTGCAGCTTCTGAAGCCGGAATCGGTCCGGCGAATGGAAACTCCACGAACTACCCTGGCGGCACGCGCGGAGCTTAAGAACGGCTATGGCCTTGGCGATTACGCCACCCTCGACCACCCGGTTAAAGAATACGGCCACGACGGAGGCATCAGCGGATTCATTTCTACTTACCGCTACATGCCCGAAGAGGGGTTGGGTTACGTCGTGCTGCTGAACAGCACTGTTTCAGGGGAAGCCCTGCGGAAGATCAACGACCTCGTCTTCGATTACTTGACCTCAGGCCTTCCAAGACCCAAACAACCCGCGATCAAGCTCACCCCAAACCAGCTCGAGGACTTCGTCGGGTACTACCAGCCGGCAAATCCCCGGAACCAACTCCTGGCGTTTGTCGGCCTGCTGCTAGGCGGGGACAGAGTGTTTCTCGATCATGGCGTACTTTACCGGAAAGGTTTCCCCCGCGGGAAGAGAGAGGCATTGATTCCGGTTTCGGCGAACGAGTTCCGGCTCGAGAAGCAGCCGGAGGCCAGCATGGTCTTCTGCAATGCGGAGGATGGAACTCGGCTTCTGACGGGCGGTGGCTTATACGAAGAGAGAACCAGTCCAACGTGGCCCGTGCTCCGGCTCATGCTTATCATCACGTGCCTGGTCCTGATGCTAAGTTCTTTTCTGTTCGCCTTGGCTTGGTTCCCCCGAAAAGTCCTTGGCCGGATGAAAGACGTCCCACATCTCCACGTACGGGCCCTGCCGCTCTTGGCCGTCCTGGCCCTCGCAGCCGCAGTCGTATTCTTTTTCCGTCTGATGGGCGGACCCAACCCCGGCGCACGCAACCTCGACAGCGAGGCCTTCTGCGCAGCGACGTGGCTCTTCGCGCTGCTGTCTTTGGGAAGCCTGCTGGCGGCCCTGAGGTCATTCCGTTTGGAGATCCGTCCCGGTGTGCGGGCCCATTCCCTGCTGGTGTCGCTGGCGTGCTGTGGAATCGCAGGGTATCTGGCCTACTGGGGCCTTCTCGGTCTGAGGATGTGGGCGTACTGAAAATCAGTTGACAGTCGACAGTTAGCAGTCGACAGCAAAACGATCATCAAAGCACTTAGGTGCTTAGCGCCGAAACATCGCAAGAAGATTTGCGCTTCTGCGTCGGCGAGCCTGCGCCGGAGGCGCCTTGGAGTGCGGTAGCTTGCTACCGCTTTTGCCAGGCCAGCTTGCTGGCCGTTTTGCACACTGCAGATTTCGGACCAAAACTGCGAGCAAGCTCGCAGCAAGAAAAGCGGCGGCAAGCCGCCGCACTCCAAAGCGTTGCGCGTCAGCCACCTCTTCTGAGCGAAGTCTCAGAAAAAGCGTAGATTCTTACCATGCCAATGTGCGCAGCACGCGTTCAACAATCCGCGTTCCTCCGTCACTTTAAACTTTCGACTTTCAACTTTCAACCTCGCCCGTGAGGACCGAGAATTTCAAATCCCTTTGGTTAGCTTTGAACTGTGGACTGTCAACTGTCGACTAGTTCGCTACGTCACGATATCTTCGCCGCCGTCCACGCGGATGACATTGCCGGTCATCCAGTAAGTCCGATCGTCCATGAACGCCGCAATGGCGGAGGCCACGTCCTCCGGGGTCGTAAGGCGCCCGCCAGGGTTTCGCAGCTTCGCAAACTCGGCTAGCTTCTCGATCCCAGGGATCTTGCTCGAGCCGGGCGTGAGGGTCACGCCCGCTTGAATCGCGTTGGCGGTGATGCCATAGGGCATCAATTCGTAGGCCAACTGCCGGATGTGCGATTCCAGGACAGCCTTGGCCGCCGAGACGGCGCCGTAGTTGGGGATGATGCTATGGCCCCCGGCGCTGGTCATGGCAAAGATCCGACTACCACGGCCCAGCATCCTCCGGCGGCGAAGGTCCTGAACCCAGTAGACCAGGTTATTCCCCATGACATCCACGGTCATTTCCATCTGCTGCTGCGTTAACTCGTCTTCGGGCGACTCCGCGAGGTACGGTTTCAGGGAACCGAAGGCCACCGAATGGAGAAAGACCCTGGTGAAGTGGGCACCTCCCAGCTTTTTCCAGTGCTCCTGCATCTGGTTGAGGGCTTCGCAGCGTTTCGCGGGGTCGGCGGCATTGATGTTAGAAAACAGCACCTCCCGGCCGGTCCCCCGGATCTTCGCGATGACTTGCTCCACCTGCGGCATGTTGGAGCGGCGATCGAAATGCACGCCGAAAATGTTTAACCCGGAACGGGCCAGCTCGATCGAAGTAGCCGCCCCGAAGCCGCTCGAGGAACCAATGACGAGCCCCCACGGGGTGGGCCCGGCAGTTTCCGCCATATGGATTTTCTCCGCTTAAGGGGATTGCCCTTGACTGGTGCCGTTCCAACAATTTCCGCCCACTACCTCGACTGACGCACTCGCAACCAGGCCGGCCTGCCGCAGGCAGGCCGTGGCAGAACGGGCTGATGTATGACCTCAGCGAGTTGGAACGGCACTGGCTTTGGGCCGGCCGAAAAACGAAGTGGCCGGCTTCACCTTGACTTCTAACACTCCAGCAGGATGACCCCTGCCCAGCACCGAAAGGTTAAGCGTGCATTGTTGCCCAACTTACCGATGTCCCAGCGTACGTTTAGGCCACAAATGTGAAGTTATTTTGGGGCCGGTCCTTTGTAATCCTGCCCGATTTGCGCGAGGAGGCCGGGGAACTCTTCACGAAGCAGTTGCGTGCAGGAGGCATTCAAAGCATTCACCACCCCTGCCATGCCCTTCTCCTGAATAGGGGTTTCCACCAGCCGCCGCGTCGACCAAACCACCTTGCGGTCGCGCGTGCGGACCAACCACAGCTCCAGCCCAACGCGGCCTCGGCCTTCTCCCTCGTAGTCCACTTCTTCGAAATTGACCACCCGACCGCTCAACGTATAGTCCACGAGCTCGCGCGTGGGAAGCATGCGAACTTGCGCGAAGATTCCCATGCCGTTTACCCACTCGACGACGTATTCGGAGAGCAGGGTGGCCGGATCCGCTCCCCAGCGGTGGTACTGGTAATAGTTCATCTCCGTGGGCGACTCGTAATAGACAATCCGGTCATCGCGCAGCATGGCCGGAGCGCGGAAGTGCTCCACCCCCAGCCGGAAGTTTGTCCTCGGATCGCTCGGTGCGGGAGGAGACGGACTCCTAAGCGTGTGGTAGTAGGTCTTGGGGATGCCACCACAAGACGCGCCCAGCAGTGCCCCCAGCAACATGAGGGCAACTACAGGCCCGCTAGTGCCGTTCCAACTTTTCTCGGCTAATCGGCGTACCATTCTCCGTCCTTCGAACTAAGCAAAACGTAGGTGTAACACATAGGCGAATCAAGTTGGAACGGCACTAGGTTTCCATACGCTCGACAACGATGCCGCGGTCTTCACTTCCTCGATGCTCCATGCGGATTCTTATGCAGGGGGTGGGCACCCTATCGCCCAGCTTCTCGCCCCATTCGACCAGGACCGTGGCCTCTTGGGCAGCCAAGTCTTCGAGTCCCAGTGTCTCCAGTTCCCGCGCTTCCTCAATTCGGTAGAGGTCTACGTGATAGACCTTTCGCGCGGCGCCGTACTCATGGACGAGGGTAAAGGAAGGGCTGGTCACCTCCTCTTCCTGGACGGCGCCCAAGCCCGCAACGATGCCCTTGATGAGCGTCGTCTTGCCGCTTCCCAGTTCTCCCTCCAGTAATACCAAACTAGGCGGCCGCATCTCCTTCGCCAGCTCTCGCCCCAGGGATATGGTCTCCTCCGGGGAGTGGCTTACGAACTCGGCCAGGACTTTCACGCGTCTCACAGTTGCCGCTCTTGCGCTTCCGCAACGCAAATCCGCTGCACACGGGCTCATCGCGGGTGGCGCTCCTGCAAAAGCTTGTACGCCCGCGGAACGGTTTCGAGCAGGTCCCCAGCAATCAGGCAAGGTTCGCCCCTTTCCTGCCCTGCCAGATCGCCGGCTAATCCATGCCAGTATACAGCGGCAGCCGCAACTTCCGTTACCATCCGGTCCGCATATTGTGCCAGAAGTCCCGCGATCAGGCCCGTGAGAACATCTCCCGTTCCCCCCGTGGCCATTCCGGGGTTGCCGGTGGGGTTGACCCACACCTGGCCGTCCGGCGCGGCGGTGAGCGTCCGAAACCCCTTCAGCACTAGATTCAACCGGTACTTTTGGGAGAACTCGCGCGCCACTTCGACGCGGCGAGCCTGAATTTCGGCTGTCTTCAGGCCCGTCAAGCGCGCCATTTCACCGGGGTGCGGCGTCAGCACCGTAGCGCCCGGCGACCGTCTCTCGGCGCGAAACGTCTCCATGCACCCCGCAAAAGCATTCAGGCCGTCAGCGTCGATGACCACCGGCAAAGCAGACTTGTTCACTAGCGTACGAACCAACTCTGCGGTTTCCGGATGGGTGCCGACGCCTGGACCGACCGCCAGGACGGTCTTCCCTTCCATCAGCTTGTCCAGCCGGCCGCAGTCCAAGGCACGAAGGGAGATCGTACCAGACTCCGTTTCAGGGAGCGGTTCCGTCATGAACTCCATGCCCAGGGAGGCGACGATCGGCAGCGCGCTGGCCGCCGTGGCCACAGTTACCAACCCTGCGCCCGCGCGCAACGCTGCCTTGGCGGCCATGGCTGCCGCCCCAGTCTTGCCCACCGATCCCGCCAGAATCAGGACATGCCCATAGTTTCCTTTGTGGGCAGTAAGCTGGCGCGGCCGCGCGATCCAGGCGACGTCCTCACGACAGCACAGGTTCAGAAAGAGCTCCGGGGCGCTCTCCAGCGCTTCCGGCGGCGTTCCAATCTGCTTGACGACCCACTCTCCCACGCGCTCGCAGGCGGGCGGGAAAACATGCGCCAACTTTGGGGCGGTGAAGGTCACTGAACAGTCGGCGCGAACGTGCTCGCCCAGCAACTCGCCCGTGTCCGCGGAAATCCCCGAGGGTAAATCAATCGCCACCACGCGCGCGCCGGGAAAACCGCCGTTGATGTCCCGCACCACTTCCCCGAGAAAACCTTCGAGAGGCTTGGAGAGCCCCGTCCCAAGCAGGCCGTCCACCACCAGCGATGTTCCCGCCAGGCTCGGTTTTAACCACTGCCACGCTTCGGAATTCTCCACAACTTCCGGAGCTTCCGAGGCTGCCAGCCGCTCCAAGTTGACGGCCGCATCGCCGCGCACGGCCTGGGGATTTGCGAAGAGCAGGACGCGCGGCTTCAGACCTTTTTCGCGAAGCAACCGCGCCACCACAAAGCCATCCCCGCCATTATTCCCCCGGCCGCAGAGAATGACGATACGATGCGGCTCGAGGGGTGCGCAGCGGTCAAGCAAAAACTCCACCACCCCGCGGCCGGCGTTCTCCATCAGGGTGAGGCTGGGGACACCATAGTGCTCGGTGGTGATCCG
>Ga0315279_10001100_pt1 | contig 46377 bp, 41 predicted proteins | sample YL17G06_20_MG_FD_203694 | JGI IMG/M metagenome (GOLD analysis project Ga0315279, IMG submission 203694) | Sediment microbial communities from Yellowstone Lake, YNP, Wyoming, USA - YL17G06_20 | ecosystem: Environmental > Aquatic > Freshwater > Lake > Sediment | place: USA: Wyoming | collected...
GTAAAAAGCGGGCCGTCTCATATCCAATCTAAGGAACCAGAAACTGGAGAATCGAAATCAATTCGCATGAATGCATACGCATCAGTTTTGATCAGTATAGCATTTATCAAAGGATTGTCAAGGGATTGTTTAAGTCGGTTCGGGGATTCGTGTGAATGCTTGGCATTGGAATTCCCGAACCAACCCTGGCCCACAGAAGGATAAGGCTACAACACTGGAGAAAAGGTGTTCAAATTAATCCATGTTGCCAGGTAGTTTCACTTAATTCCCATCTTGAGTAGAATCCTCTTGAGCTTTCCTATGCCTTCGCTGTTGGTGTATGGACCTGCGGAATAAGCCGGATAACCATGAAAAATGACAGCCTGGGGATTCTCCCCTCCTCCTACAAACTCACCTGAGAGCGGAATCAAAAGTCGATCAGGATGAATGGTATATCTATTGCGCTTAATGGTAAGCTCAATCGGCCTCGGATATATGATCTCGATGACTATTTCTTCTCTTTTGATTTTGTCTATCAACTCAGGTGGGACGTCCAATCTCAATATACCATCCGCGGTGACAAGAAGGTCTTCGGCTTCTTTTATCAGATCCCAAAATCCTGGCAACTCTGGGTCAAGAGCAGCCTCCCGCTCCTGGTGATAGTAAGTGATCCTGACGTTGTGAGCTTTTTCTTTGCAAGAAAAGATGAACATAGCCATTACGCAAATAAATAAGGAGGAAACTTCAAAAAACCTAGAATCTATTCGCAACTTTAGTGGCTTAGAGTTAGGAGAGCCGAAAGCACAACCTTCGGCTCCCCTTTGGATTTGAAGCTACTGAAATTTTATGTCGTCCAACAAAACAGCAGTATCAAAGATGCTATCCCCCACATCCCCGCATTTGAAAATAAGAATGACTGATTTCCCTGCATAAGAGGAGATGTCGAGCGGTACGGTTGTCCAGCCGGTCATCCAGACGCCGTCTTCGGTTTCGTTTGGATCATTCGGGTCTGGAGGCTCCTGGTCAAAGTGAATACCTGTTGCTTGCGTGACCTCACCGCAGAGATCATCAATATTCTTGTAGAATAAAACGGTTTCACCACCCCCCGAATCGATGGCGACCTCGAAGTAATCTTGATATGCGGTTCCGCAATATTTCTTGAATTCCTCTGACAGAAAGTCGTATTTGAATGTCAGAGTTGTCTTGCCTGCGGGGATACAGCAACCTTGGGAGATAGATCCAGATTGGGTGGTGTATCCCAATCCTGTGGATATTATCCCCATAAAGCTACCTTGAGCGGGGTCTACGAAAACAAGCTGGGATATGACTCGTCCATCTCCCTCCTTAGCCCATCCCTGCAAAGATCCGGTTTCAAAATCTCCATTAACGAATTCAGAGCCGTAGCGCGCTTTATCACTTCCGAACATCTTAAATTCTGCATATGGGGCACTAGGATCTTTTTGGCCAGCAGTGAAAGCTTCGCCGGTCTTTTTATGTTGATCTACCATCTTCTGGAAAAATGTGGTGGCCATGCTTACGCAGAAAGAGCTGTTGACTGAATTATCGTATCCCAAATAGGTCAAAGCTCCCTTGTTTTTGAAAGCATTAGCCAGAGTCTGATTTGCTCCGCTATAGCAAGCGGCGCTGAATACGATGCTTTTTGGAAATGTGCCGCAATAGGTGGTGATAAATGACGGATAGACGGAATAGTAGTTCTTTCCTCCCACCGTTGATACACCCAGTCTTTTCAGAAAGAGGTCTATCGTGCGCTGTGCGTCTAGCGAGACGAGATTCGTCACTTCTCCAGATAGGAAATAGACCTGTCCGGCGTCAACATTGCCGTGTGTTATGAGATAGATGGTTCCATACTGAGCAAAGGTCTTGACCATATCCACTGTGCATCCAGCGTCTTTCGGGCGTGTCACGGTGAACTTAGGACATTGTGATTTCACAAATAAAGTGCAGAGTGCATCTCCTTCATCATCCGGGGAGAAAGCGGTATAGAACGCATCATATATCATCACGTTGGTGCTCCCCACCGTATCCTCGTCCGCAAAAGCGTATGCCAGGCGATCCTTGGTCAAATCGAGAGTCCCTCTGGTCTGTTGGGATGGTGGGACCTGCACACGTGCTGTTTGCTCTCGTTCCGAGGATCCGCCTCTAACTCCTGCGCCGATAAGCAGGATTGTTCCGCGGATACCTGAGCTGTATTCCACCCATATGGCATCCCCTCCTTCTGTCAGCCCGGCAGAGTCCACCCCGCTTTGTGCTTTTACCCAGGTTAAAGTTTGTTGCTTGGCTTGAGCCTCACCCACCAGAGCTTTCAGGCTGTCGTATTTCTCTGAGCCCGATCCTTGTACATCCAATACGGTGCCGAATTCCTGGTCGGAGATACCGGAAATCACAGGCAGGGTAAAAACAGAAGTATACGCGACTATGTTTCCTTGAGTCTCCTGCGTCATAGCCATTATTCGCAAGCGGGTTGTCCCTTCCGATGACTCATAAAAGTTTTGTTTCGTACTGAAAACTCCATCTCCAGCGATGTCATCTCCGTGGCTTAAGTTCCCATCATCATAAAGGGAATTCAGGGAATCGATCACCTGACCCTGGCTATTTACTTTTAGAAGTCTTACGGAATCTTCAAAAAGATTTGGATTGGGAGCAATTCCAACGCGGATGATGATATCCGTAGATTGACCCACGATCACTCCCGAAGGATCCGCGGTGGGATCGGTGGTAAAGCTTAAGTACTGGTTGTATGTAACCGTTATGCTGTCCTTTCCGGCATTGTTTGCCGCATCGTAGGCGGTGACCACGATCAGATTATCTTCTCCCTGCAGGGTAATTCCGGAGACAGACCAATTAGTGGTTCCAATACAACTCCCACTTGTAGCTTTGCTTACATTTGCCCAGGTTACGCTGGTTACCCCTATATTGTCAGATGCGTTTCCGCTTAGATTTACAGTCTCTTGGTTAGTCACATAGACTGCCTCATAAGTCGGAGCGGTGATGTTGACGGATGGTTTTTGCGAATCAGTTGGGGGAGGAGGTTGGGTGGTTTTTTTCTTGCTACAGCTTCCAAATATTAGTGCTATCCCAACCATTAACAAACACAAAGTTTTTAAATAGGTTTTCATCTTCCATTTCTCCTTTTTTGTATCTTTGATTAAGGTTTCCGAACTCAAAATCCTTTTCCTGGCGCTTCAAGTCAAAAGCAAAGTTGTATCTTTCCGTGAAAGCACCTAACTTATCCATGTTAAAGCATCGCCATCTGCCCCCTTTCTTTTCTTGCTGAACATTGAAGACTAAACTATTCGCACCACGAAAATAGGTTTCTGCTACTCATTGGCAATATTCCATCTATATGAAATTGCGGCTTTTTCTTTTAACATTGCGGCAACCGAACAATATTTATCCCTGGAAAGCTCGATAGCCTGTTTGACATCTTCCTCTTTGATCTCTTTTCCTCTGAAAGTGTACTCGATATCTATGGTAGTAAAGTATTTTGGATGTTGAGGCGCCCGCTCCGCACGTATCTTTATGGTTAACCCTTCGAGATTCACCCTCTTCTTTTTCAAGATGGACGCAATGTCCATCCCGGTGCAGCCAGCTAAGGATACCAGCAAAAGCTCCATAGGTCGGGGTCCTTTGTCTTCGCCACCCACCTCTGGGTTGGCATCCAGCAGGATCCGATGTCCGGATTCAGTCTCTGCCTCAAATGCCAATTTCCCCTTCCAGGAAATATTGATAAACATTGCCTCTCCTGCTCAGATCGCAAAACGGATTCGCAAATGATCGTTTTTATTCCATTCTCTCTGATTCTCGGGAATAGTAATTCCCTGAACTTGTGCGTACGGGTATGCATTTATACGAATAGGCATTTTCCAATTCCGATGTGTCAAAAGACGATCTTGTTTCTTAAAGGAAGCCAATTCCAGGGCTGAATTAGGGGACGATCAAACGCTTAACATTTTTTATTTTATCGGTATTTTTTCGATCTTCTTTAATAAAGATCGTAATTCACTTGGTTTGATCTTCAATCTTATTCTGCTCTCCCGGAACAGAACAGCTTCTTTTCAGTCAGGTATTGATGCCTAATTTAGGGAGCAGGAAGCCCCAGAGGAAAAGCCACAAGGCAAAAATCAAAACGAAAATCAGAATGCTTTTTAAATCCATGATCTTAGCTTTCATAAGTTTTTAAGTCAAAGAGGAAACTCCTCTAAAAGAGAGTTCCCTATCACGTGCAAGGCTTACATCCATATCCGCAGATGGGACAAACTATCTCATCACCATCCTTTTTTAGCTTGGCAAAATGACAAAAAGGGCATTCCACTCCCGCCACCAGAATTTCAATAGTATGGTCAGGACTTTGTGGGTCGGTCAATTGACTTAAATGAGGTTGCAAGCTACTCCATACCTTTTTTGTCGGGCATCTCATTTGGGTCAAATGACCTACGGAAGCCCGACCTGCTAGTGTCGTGTAACATAAATTTGTTCCCTATTGTAGTTGCCTGATTTATCAGCCGTACTGGCGACAATGCTCAATAAATTGAGCAACTACATACACCCTGAACTTTTGTTGCAGTCCACTAGCTTTTTCAATCACAAAATTTCCTGCACTCTTTGAGCATGCATTTATCCATCACCACTATGATGCCGTTTTGAGAAGCCTTGAGAGCGGCGGGGTGATTTATCACCCCCTCTTGCATCCAGACCACCAAAGCTTTAATCTTTATAGCTTCGTCTACGATGGGTGGGACCTGCTCCGGTCGGCGAAATATATCAACTATCTCCACTTTTTCGGGTATCGCGCTTAAGTTAGGATAAGCTTTTTCTCCTAATATCTCAGTCTCATTGGGGTTGACCGGTATGATCTTAAATCCTTTTCTTTGTAAATATTTTGCCACAGCATTTGACGGTCTGGTTTGATCAGAGGAGAGTCCAACCACTGCCACCTTCTTATACTTTTGCACCATCTCTTTTATCTGGTCATCCGATGGATTTTGATACTCTTGAGAGCAAGTCATAATTTCCTCTCCGCCCCCAAATTCGGCCCGACAAAGTCGGGCCACTCCATACCCCTTCTATTTGATGATCTTGTCGACCTTTTCGACGAAGTGTTGTTTGGGGACTGCTCCTATGATCTGATCGATAACCTTTCCTCCTTTGAAGAATAGAAGGCTGGGGATGCTCATGATCCCATACTGCACGGCAGTCTGGCTATTCTCGTCTACGTTTAATTTCCCAACCTTCAGCTTTCCCTCATAATCTTTGGCGATCTCTTCAACCACCGGACCAACCATGCGGCAGGGTCCACACCAGGTTGCCCAGAAATCGACCAAGACCGGTTTATCGGATTTCAAAACTTCGCTTTCAAAATTGCCGTCATTTAGTTCTATGGGTGAACTCATTTAAACCTCCTCACTTTAAAAATTACGAATGACGAACCTCTTTCAATTTTTCTTCTATTTCCTTCAACCGTTTAATATATTCGGGCAGACGAGAAAGACAGGCTTCGATCTTTTTGGTTTTTTTGATTTCACGTGCGGGATAACCAAAAACGATACTGTTTTCCGGAACATCTTTGGTTACCCCGGACTGGCCTCCGATCATTACGTTATCCCCGATTTTGATATGTCCCCCTATGCCCACCTGTCCTCCTATAACCACATTGTTTCCTATCCTGGTGCTTCCGCTGATTCCCACCTGCGCCACGATGATGCAGTTTTCCCCAATTACCACATTATGCCCGATTTGCACCAAGTTGTCAATCTTTGTGCCCTTGCCTATTCGGGTAGCGCCTAAGGTGGCGCGATCGATGGTCACATTTGCCCCGATCTCCACATCGTCTTCGATTATGACCTTTCCCATCTGGGGAATCTTGTGATGTATTTCCTTCTCTTTGGCATAGCCAAAACCATCTGAACCTATTGTCGTTCCCGAATGGATGATCACATTCTTGCCGATCTCTACATTCTCCCGTATGGCTACGTGAGGGTAGATCAAACAATTTTCTCCAACAATCGTATTTGCCCCAATAAAAGAACCGGCCAAGACCATTACGTTTTCCTTCAGCTTGACATTGTCCTCTATCACTACATAAGGTCCCAGATGAATTTTTTTTGCCAGCTTTACCTGTTTGCCCAAAACAGCAGTGGGATGTATAGTCTCAGGATACTTTTTTTTCGTTTCAAAAAAAAGCTCCACCGCTTGGGAGAAAGCAAAATAGGGGTTTTTGTGTCTGATCAAAGGGACTTTCGCTTTCTCGACTTCCTTTCCCACGATCACACAGGAGGCTTGGGTCTTCTCCAAAAAAGCTTTATATTTGGGATTGGCTGAAAAGGTCAGATCGCCTGCTCTCGCCTCTTCTATGCCTGCTATGCCGGTTATTTCAATAGAGGGATCCCCCACTAACTCCCCTTGAAGATATGAAGCTATCTCACCCAATTTCTTTGGCATCTTCTTTAGCCTTTTTGGGTTTCTTTGCCAATTAATGCAACCGCACTATATGGAGTGTCATTGCGAAGAGTCCCGCACTTTGCGGGATGACGAAGTCCCGCCCATGGCGGGGCTTTGTCCCGATTTCATCGGGACTCGCAATGACAATGCAAAAGCTCCTATTGTAATTTCCCCAGCTCCTCCAAAACCAGGTTGGTCAGATCTAACTTCTTGTTAGCGTAAGCGATGTTGCCATTGACCGAATCAAAAATCATGATGAAATTTTCCTCGGTGGCGATCTTTTCTAAAACCAAGTTGATCTTATTCAAGATAGGCTGGGTCAACTCTGCATTCTTTCTTTCCCATTTTCCGCCAGGTCCAAAAGTTTCGTTGACTGCTCTCTGATACTCTATTCTTTTTGTTGCCAGAGAATCATTTTTCTCTTTTCTCTTCGCTTCGGTTAGCAAAAGACTAATCTTGGTTGAATCAGCTTTCAGGCTGTCGACGACCTTTTCCAATTGAGCTATCTCCTCTTGCCAGGTCTTTACATCCTGATCTAATATAGCTTGGGCATCTTTAAAGTCCTTGAATTCGGTTCGGAGCCGCATGGAATCCACATAGCCGATTTTCCCTTCCTGCGAAGAGGTCGAGCTGGGGAGAAACAAAAGAAACGAGATGGAGAGTGACAAACAGAAAATCACGAATGACGGATGACGAATGACGGATGGTTTTGGGTTTTTTCGGTTTATCCCACTTCTGATTCTTGATCGCATTTCATCTTGAAGATTCATACGAATTTCCTCCGGTAAAACGTTCTTTATCATTTTTCCTTGAGATATAAAGTTTTCCAAGCCGTAAAAGGACTGTTGAAGAACTCCTCCCCCTTGATGGGGGAGGATAAAGGTGGGGGTGAAAACATTGATATACCATCACTTTTCACCCTCCCTTAATCCCTCCCACTTGTAGTGAGCTTGTCCCTCGATCTACTCGGGACAGTGAGCTTATCGAACTGTCGAACTATCGAGGGAGGGAAGTTATTTCAACAAGCCCGTGAAGGCTTGGCTACGTCTAATAGAAGCTCTACTTACACCTATCATCTTTAACCTGTTCTAAAAAGTGGTCCCGAATTGGAAATGGGGTCTCCATTCGCCTTTTCCCGCATGATCGAATCCGTAAGCAAAGTCAAATCCAATTACCCCCATCCCAGGCACCACCATTCTGGCGCCAATCCCGGCAGATCTGAAAAGATCCATATCTGTTTTGTGTCTAAAAGCGAAAGGTCGGATGGCTCTGCCCGACAGCCAGGCGTTTCCTGCGTCGGCAAAGAATAATCCATAAATCTGCTGTTCCACTACGGGGAATTGATATTCAACATTGTAGACCAAAACAGAGCGTCCTCTCAGCAAATTCCCTAGCGAGTCAGTGGGTCCAACGGACCCGTCAGAGTATCCCCGGATCATTCCGTCGGGATCTGTCCCTCCGGGCGAGAAACGCTCGCTATAAAGCTCAAGAGCCTCCCGGTCCCGGCCATCCAACACCCCTACCCTGGCATGAAAAGCTAACACCAACTTCCAAAATGTATTCAAATAATATCTGGCTTCAAATATGTGTTTATGATAGGCTAAGTTTCCTCCCAAGAATTCTGCGGCAAATTGACTGTTCCAAGAAAAGATTGAACCTCTGGTGGCAAACTGAGGCAGGTCTCTGGAATCCCGGAGAATGTTAAAAGAGGTGCTGGCGTTCTTGCGAGGCCATTTCACATAAGCTAAAGAATTAACCGAGGAAGAAGGGTGAATAAATTCAAACACATGATCAAAAGAGAGGGGCAAATTTACCTGCCCCAGAGGATGAGAAGGGCAAGTGATGTCATTGGCAAAATCGTAATACCTCAGCAGTTCCCAGTTGTAACTCCAATAGACTCTGAAGAAATTATCGGGCCAGGATAATCTCCTTCCCAATCTCAAAGCAAATCCCTTAGTCTCCTCGGTGAATTCATCAGTCCACTTTCGGTTGGTCTTATATATAGAGAAGCCGACCGAAGTGGGGGTATCTCTGAACCAGGGCTCGGTAAAGCTGATCTCCACGTTCTGTGTTGTTTTCCCAAAATCCCAGCTCAATTTCAGGTCTTGACCATTGCCCAAAAGATTGGGAATCCCCAATCCAATATTCCCTACCAGTTTGTCGGTGGCGCTGTATCCGGCTCCGAACATAATCTGCCCGGTGGGTTTTTCTTCGATTTTTATCGAGAGGTCTATGTCGCCGTTTTCCAAAACCTCATAATTCGGCTCTACATTGGCAAAAAAGTTGAGATACATTACATCCCTTATGCTACGCATAAGCAGGGAACGCCTGAACCTCTGTCCGGGCAAAATCGAAAGCTCCCTTCGGATCACCCTTTCCTTGGTCTTGGTATTTCCGTTGATGTTTATTTTATGAACGTTTGCCGGCACCCCTTCAGTTATCTGATAATTTATGTTTACGACGTTGCCCCTGGTGCTGGTTTTGTCTTCTACCATGAGGTAGATATAGCCCTCCTCCTGATAAAGGGAATAGATGTTGGCTAAAGTCTCTTCGTACTTTTCTTGATTATAGATTTCACCTTCTTTGAATTTGACCAGCTTGTTCAATTTGTCCAAAGAAAAAAGTTTGTTCCCCTCCCAGCCCACTTCTCCGAATTTATATTTTTCCCCTTCGGTTAAGACGATCTGAATAAACATGTCTTTTTGGTTGGGAGCATACCAGATGGAATCGGAGATTATCTGGGCATCTAAAAACCCATTCTTTTTATAAAATTCTAAGATTTTTTCTTTGTCCTCTTCAAACTTCTCCGGGTCAAAGCCGCCCCCGCGCCACCAACGGTCCTCCTTGTTTTTCATCTGTTTTTTTATCTTGGAATCTTTAAAAATCTGATTCCCCTCAACGAAGATTTTTTTTATCCTTACCTTCTTGCCCTCATTTATTTTGAACTTTAAAACCACTTCACCTTCTTTGTCCGACTGAACCACCTCGGATTCGATTTGAGCAGTAAGATAGCCTTTCTCCCGGTAGATAGATTTTATTTTATCTACAGCTGTTTTCACTTCCATGGGGCTGATGACTTTTCCCAAAGCGATGTTCAATTTCTCTTTGACAGCCTCTGTTTTTATTTTTTTATTTCCGGATATTTCGAGGCTGGATACCCTGGGATATTCTCTGACCTGGATGGAAAGCTCTATTTCTCCCTCTTTCTGGCTCCCTTGGATCTGGATGTCAGAGAAGAGATTGGTGGCATATAACCTTTTGATGGCATCCTGAATGGCGGCTGGGTCTAACTCTGCACCGATCCCCAGCCCGGACATATTGACGATCAGAGATCTATCCACACTCCGATTTCCTTCCACCTCTATTTTGGAGATAACCACAGCGGAAGAAATTTGAGGGGAGACGACTAAGATTAAAAAAGCGAATATGAAAAAGATTCTTTTTAGCATTTATTCGTTACTCGTTACTTGCGTCCCGCTTTCTGCCAATCTATATTGTCAAGCCCCGCCGAAGCGGGATCTTCGACTTTAGCTTGACTGTTTTAGTTTGTGCTTGACATCTCTTGTAACTGTAAGTTGTTCTAACTGACTTTAGTCAGGCTTAGGTGCTAACGCCACTAAAGTGGCTTAGAACTGGACCTTGATCTTTTGTGGAAGCGGAGTATGTTAACTTATTTAGTTTATGACCATTAGCTTGACCGTCTTAGTTTGCGAAAAGTGAATGATTTTGGTCCCGCTAAAGCGGGACACTCCAATTTTCATCCTATCAAAGTTTTTGATAAATTTATTCGTCATTTTTAGTTCGTCATTTCCAAGGGGGCGTGTATTTTATTGATCCGGACCTCAGCATATTCCTGCCGGTGTCCTTTCTTTCTTCTATATTTCACCTTTTTAAACTTAAAGACCGTGATCTTCTTAGTTTTCCCTAAGGATATGACCTCGGCTTCGACTTTAGCATCTTTTACATAGGGGGCGCCAATCAAAGGTTTTTCACCTCCCAAAAAGAGGACTTTATCGAAGGTGATTTTGTCTTTCGGTTTTGCCTCCAGCTTGGGAATCCTTAGTTTTTCCCCTTCTTTTACGTTGAACTGGAATCCTCCGCTTTCTACAATGGCATACATAAGATTCTCCTTTGAATTTTTTCTACTATGAATATCAACTTTCTTTCCTAAAATTTTATACTAATATATCCCCCTTTAGTTTCAAGTCAAGATAAATCCAAAAGTCATGTTGACTCTATACACTTTGCTCTATACTCTCTACTCTTTACTTTTCTGTCCTTTGAACAGGTCGGTTACGTCCAATCCTTCATCTTCAGAGAAGACCCTGAAAGTTTCGGGCGGCAAAGCTTCATCTTTTACCAGTTTTATGCCCAAGTTCAATTCTTTATCCAATTTCTGGATGCGGTTCATCTTCCCGTCCGTCAAGATCTTCGACAACTCCGGGTGGACGAATAGCTTATATCTTTTGGACTTGGAGCCCACCTTTGCTCTTTTGAACCATCTTTCAATTTTCATGGCCACAGTCTGTTTGGAGATCACCCGACCGATACCCTGGCAACAGGGACACATTTCGCTTAGGGTATGTAAGATAGAGGGTCTGATCCTTTCCCGCGTCATCTCCACCAGCCCGAAATCGGAGATGGGGAGAATGCTGTTTTTAGATCTATCATTCTTGAAAGCAGCCCTAAATTCTTCGAAGACCTTTTTTCGGTTCTCCGCCGACTCCATGTCTATGAAATCTATGATGAGCAAGCCTCCGATGTCCCTTATCCTGATCTGACGAGCGATCTCTTTGGCCGCCGCCAAATTGGTTTTGAGCACGGTGGACTCCTGGGTGCTTTTTCCCACAAATCGTCCGGTGTTCACATCTATGGTGACCATGGCTTCGGTCTGGTCGATAACGACATATGCTCCCTTTTTTATCCAGATCTTTCGCTCCAGCATCTTTTCGATCTCCGGTTCGATGTTGTAGGCATCGAAGATGGGAACCTTGCCATCATAAAGTTTCACCTTGAAACGCAGACTGCGAGCTATCGATCTGAGGTAAGAGATAATCTTTTTGTATTCCTTCTTGGAATCCACTATTACGCTATTCACCTCGGGGGTAAGAATATCTCGCATTATGCTGGAGACCATTCCAATATCCTTATAAAGCAAAGCTGGAGCTTTTTTCTTTTCCGCTTGTTTTTTTATTTTTTTCCAAAGATTCACCAGATTTTTCATGTCTGATTTTAGCTCTTTTTTCTGCTTTCCTTCTGCCACGGTGCGGATGATGCATCCGAATCCCTCCGGCAAAAGCTCATAAGCTAATCTCTTCAGCCTTCTTTTTTCCGCCCAGTGGGATATCTTTCGAGAGACCCCCACATGATCCTCTCCGGGAACCAAAACCACATATCTTCCGGCTAAAGAAAGCTGAGTGGTTACCCGAGATCCCTTGGTACCAATGGGCTCTTTGGTAACCTGAACGAAAATCTCCTGCCCCTCTTTCAAAATCTCTTGGATATTGTCTGGGGGTTTTTTTAGCTTCTTCAGCCCTTCTTCCTCTTCTAAAAGGTCAGCCTCATAAAGAAGATCCAGTTGGCTTTTGAACTCTCCAATATCCGAGAAATGGAGGAAGGCGCTTTTGTCCAATCCGATGTCGATAAAGGCAGCCTGCATTCCCGGGAGAACTGCCTTAACCACACCTTGATAAATGTCCCCCACCATTCTTTCCTTCTCCGGACGCTCCACCAAAAGCTCCACTAACTTCAAATCCTCCAATATAGCTAAGCGGGTTTCGTATTCGGAGACGTTAATGATTATATCCTTCTGCAATCTTTTCCTCCCTTCAACCCTGCCTTCGGCGAGGGCAAACTGCCGTCTAACACAAACCCAACCACCTCTTTTAACTCTTCTAAATCAACCTGGGTGTTTACACAGGGACCACAAGGTCTTTGATTCAGAATGCCGTAAACTGGAATGGGATAAACGTCCTGGATGCCTGAGGATAGATCCCTTTCACAGGCAACCGCCACGATCACGGTAGGCTTTTGATCCACGATCACCTTGCGGGCTAAGGTTCCTCCGGTGGCAATGGCGGTGGAGGCATTATGTCCTTCTCCCCACTTTAGAATCTCTCCAATCTTACACTTTCCGCATCTCTGGCAATTATTCAGATTGGTGATCACCCGATAAGGACAATCGTAATTCTGTAAACATTGAGGAAGAAGAATCAAAAGCCTGTCCTTGTTTATCCTTTTTCGAGTCGCCTTGAAAAGCGAATTATTCACCTCAATAAATGATTTACGAATTTGATCCTTTGAAAGTCCGAAAATTTTTCCTAAGATAAGATTGATGGGAAAAAGAAGTTTCAGGGTGATTTGTTTTTCCCCATGCGGAAACAAAAAATCCTTTTCCCAGGCTGAGGATAACACGATTAAAAACAGACCTCCGCAGACGGTGATCAAAAACAAGAACAGGATTATCTTTGCCACCAAGCTTAAGAGAGGGTTTGTGGAAGTAAGCCTGGGGGAGATCAAATACCAGAGAAGAAATACCAAGAAAATCAAAACCACCAAGCTCAAAATGGACAAAGAGAGAAAGCCCCATTTTTTTTCTGCTAAAAAATTCACTTTCACATTTTTGCCTTTAGTCATTTTGCGGGGCTGGGAGCCCCGCCTACGCGGGACTAAGGTGTTGGCGTTAAATACCCAGCCGCGTAGGGCGGGCTCTTAGCCCGCCGTATTCTGATACCTCAGAAAAATCTCTATCCTAACTTCTCACCCGCTTTGATTCTGTATCCTCGAGCAAACTCCGCGGCGGACATTTTTCTTTTGCCTTCAGGCTGCACCTCCAAAAGATTCAAAATTCCCTTTGAGGTCATCACCCAGATTTCTTCTTTTTTATTAGGCTCCATGACCTCACCGAAACCATCAGGGAATGGGATGTCACCTAAAACTGTGGCTTTATAGATTTTCAGAATTTTACCTTTATACAAACAGAAGGCGGCCGGTGTGGGCGAAAGTCCCCTGATCTGATTTTTGATCTGGACTGCTTCTTTGGACCAATCTATCCTACAATGCTCCGGGGTGATCTTGGGAGCGGGGGTAGCTTGGGCATCATCCTGTCTTGTGGGTTTGGCTTCACCTTTTTCAATCAAATCCAAGGTTTCGAGCAGAAAGTCTGCGCCCAAGTTTGCCATTCTGTCATGTAGCTCTCCAAAATCTTCCTCCGGAAGAATGTCAATTTCTTTTTGCAGAATCAGGTCACCGGTATCCACTTTTTTCTGGATAAAAAAAGTAGAGAGTCCGGTCTTGGTCTCACCATTTATTAGGGCCCAATTGATGGGAGCGGCACCCCGGTATTTAGGCAGAAGGGAGGCATGAAGGTTTACAGTTCCGAATGGAGGCAAAGAAAAAATTCTTTCCGGCAGGATCCGAAATGCGACCACCACTAAAAGATCAGGAGTTAATTCTTTCAGAGAGTAGAAAAAATCGTCTGATTTAAGGTTCTCCGGAGTCAAGATTTTCAAATTGTGCTCTTTGGAAAATTCTTTCACCGGCGATTCGGAAAGCTGTAGTCCTCGTCCTTTAGGTTTATCAGGACCAGTCACCACGCCAACCACCTCATGTTTGCTCTTTATCAATTTTTCTAAACTGGGAATGGCAAAATCCGGAGTTCCCATGAAAACGATACGCATAGTGCTCGGTCAATTAAACAACGATTGCTTCTTTTCGGTTTCGTTTTAAAAGGTTTCGGTTGCGGCCATGTATCGTCTAAAAAGTCACCGTCAGTCGTTTATTCGTATGAATGCATACGTATCGTCTAAAATACGACAATACGAAACCGAGGGACGGGTTATCCGCCAGAGGCGGATCCCGCAAGGTGCGGGATGATACGTAGCCGACTTGTAGTAAGCATGTCGAACTAAACCTAAACCGATAAACATAGGAATTTCGTTTTGTAGACACAACAGCATAGAAAAGATTATCGGGTAGATAGTTTCTTCAGTTTCTTAGCTAAAAGCTGCCTTCTGATCGAGCTTAAATGGTCTATGAACAAAAGCCCATTTAAATGATCGATCTCATGCAATAAAACTCGGCTCAATAATCCCTTTGTTTCAATTTCGATCTCTTTCTCGTCTAAATCTATACCTTTAACCAACACTTCCAACTGACGGGTTACATCGGCATATGTGCCGGGAATGGAGAGACATCCTTCTTCAGAAGTCTGTTCGCCATGCGATGCGATTAATACCGGGTTAATTACAATCAAAGGAGAATCCTCATTTGGGGAGGTGGAAAAAAAGGAACGATCGACCACGAAAAGTTTCTTCTCTACCCCTACCTGATTAGCGGATAATCCAATTCCTCTTGCCTCTTTCACGGTCTTGAGCATATCCGAAGCCAGCTCTTTTATGTTTTCATCGACCCGGGTGATCTCTTTAGCCTGTTTTCTCAAGACCGGATCGCCGTATATCCTGATGGGCAAAATAGCCATGCAATGTCTCTTCTTTCCGTGATCTTTTTACGCAGAGCAAGCTCTGCTACTCCATTACCCCAACCTCTATTCCCCTGTTCCTGCCCTGCCGGCGATAGAGCTTTTCAAGAATTCGATCTTCACATTTTCCGCCACTTTCAATACTACGGTGTTCTCCTTATCATTTATTCCCACGATGGTGCCGAATATGCCGCTGTTGGTGACCACCTTATCCCCCTTACTCAAGGCGGAGAGCATCACTTTGTGCTCCTTTTGTCTTTTCTGCTGGGGTCTCATGAGGAGAAGATAGAGTATCACTATCATGGCGACGAAAGGCAAAAATGTTAAAATCCCTCCTCCTTGTCCTCCACCCCCTTGAGTGCCCATAGCATAAGCTGTTTCAATCATGATTCCTCCTAAAATTAAAAATTCGAAAACAAAAATTTAAAGTTTTCTTTAGAAAATAAAAGAATCATTTATTAAACCCCACTGTCAGATCGGGGGATTCGGATGAATGCTTCGCATCTGACAGCTCGGCAATTTTTCGACTTCACTCTCGTCAGAGTGATAATCCTTTAAGAATTTTTCTCTCCATTCCAAAAAATTATCAGATAAAATCGCCTCCCGCATCTTTCTCATCAAGTCTGTATAAAAATATAGGCTATGTATGGTCGCCAGCCTCAGGGCGGTGATCTCTCCGGTATGAAAAAGATGCCTCAGATAAGCACGGGTGTAATTTTTGCAGGTAGAACATCCACACTCCGAATCAACTGGCGAAAAATCATCCGCATATTCAGAATTTTTTATAATCATCTTGCCCAATCGGGTAAAAAGCGATCCGTTTCTGGCATTCCGAGTGGGCAAGACGCAATCAAACATATCCACTCCCCGGTAAACGGATTCGATCATATCCTCGGGCGTTCCCACCCCCATTAAGTATCTGGGCTTGTCTTCCGGCAGATACGAAATGGAAATCTCAATCATCTCCTGGGTGGTCACCTTGGGTTCTCCCAAGGAGAGACCGCCTATGGCATATCCGGAAAAGTTCAAATCCACCAAATATTTTGCTGACTTTCTTCTCAAGTCAGGATACGTGCTGCCTTGAATTATACCAAATAAAGCTTGCTGGTGTTTGCTTGGGTTTTCTGAGACGATCTTTTCAAAGAAAGTCTGGCACCGTTCTGCCCACAGGTTGGTAAGATCGTTGGCTCTTTTGGCCTGTTCAAATGAGCACGGGTAAGAGACTGGCTGGTCTAAAGTCATGATTATATCTGCGCCCAAGGACTTTTGAATCTCAATCACTTTCTCCGGAGTAAAAAGATGATAAGAGCCGTCCAGATGCGATTGAAATCTTACCCCCTCTTCTGTGGTCTTGGTCAACGAGTTTAAGCTGAATACCTGGAATCCTCCGCTATCGGTCAGAATCGGCTTTTCCCAGCTCATGAATTGGTGAAGACCGCCTGCTTTTTCTATCAATTGATGTCCGGGTCTTAAATATAGATGATAAGTATTGCCCAGGATTAGCTCCGCCCCGATCTGGTTTAAATCCTCAGAAGACAAAGTCTTCACGGCGGCTTGGGTTCCCACCGGCATGAAGACCGGAGTATTCACTTCTCCATGCGGAGTTTTTATCACTCCAGCTCGGGCTTGGCAATTTTTATCTTTTTTAATTAGTCTAAATTCAAAGTTTTCCAATTTGATCTCAAGAAATAAAAGAACGCGAGACAAGTCTCGCTACTCCGGCAGAAGCGGGAAATGTCGATCTTAGAAAATCTATTTACTCAAATCTTTCCCTTAGTATATCCATAGCTTCCCAAGGGCTGAGACAATCCCCAATACTGTTGGGCTTTGGTGCAATATGCCACCGGCTTCAATTTGGCGATATCGGGTCTTCCTTTCTCATCCAGATATTCCGAATCTATGTGTGTGGCTACGATCTCTCCGATGAAAAGATCGTGAGATCCTAAACTTAAAGTATTTTTGACCACACATTCAAGATTAATCGGGCATTCGGAGATCAAAGGAGCATTCACCTTTTTCCCTTTAATCGGGGTCAGTTTTGTCTCCCTAAATTTATCCACGCTTTTTCCCGATTTGGTCCCGCAATAATCGGTTTGCGGAAGCAGGTTCTCGGTTATGACGTTGACCACAAACTCCTTTGATTCAGAGATGATGCCATGTGAAAACCGTCCTTTTCTTATGGCTATGGTTATCATGGGAGGCTCAGAACAGGCAATGCCGGACCAGGCAATGGTGATGATATTAGGCATCTCGTCTTTTTTTTGACAGCTCACCATCACCACCGGCATGGGAATCAGCATGGTCTCCGGTTCTGATAATTTTTTCGGCATATTTTTCTCCAACAAACTATTATTGGTTTTTTTCCACTCTAGTGGCACGAAGTCTGTGTCTCGCGACCTCACCCCCTACCCCCTCTCCATTTTATGGAGAGGGGATAAAGGGGGAGAGGTAGGAACGTGTCTTCGGCTCTCAGATGGGACAGGGATTTAACCCTTGCCCCATCATTAATCTCAAATCTCCACCACATCTTCGCCGGAAAAAGTATCCACCTGGCTTAGAAGCTCGGTCAGTTTATCTTTGAGGGTTTGGGTTATTTTTCCAAACATCTCCTCTGCCTCCTGGGGAGTTTGACATTTCATGGAAAGGCTTATCTCATCCAGCCTTCTTGTTCCAAGACCGTCGGTGGTGAAATCCACAAAAGGCATCCCGAATTTCTCGATCCTCTGGACTTCTTCCTCATTGAAATCGACATTCTCAAAAGAGATGTGATATTCTCCGCCCCTTAACAGTTTTTTTACTTTTAACCTCATCTTACCTCCATTTAAGATTTTTATTTGTGGTGCCTTTCATTGGTAGTTGCTCGATTTATCGAGCTTGAGTTTGCCCAATGAATTGGATAACTACATGTTAATTAAGGATTAAATCAAAAGTTTCTTTTATACTTTTAACCCCAGTGATCTTAATGTTGAATTTTTGATTCAGGGTTTTCAAGTTTCCTTGCGGAATGATACAGTTTTCAAACCCTAATTTTTCCGCTTCCTTTATTCTCCTTTCTATCTGGTTTACCGCACGCACCTCCCCACCCAATCCCACCTCGCCAACCAAAACAGATTTGCTATCTGCGGGGACGTCTTTGAAACTGGAAGCCATGGCGACCGTAGTTCCCAAGTCCATTGCCGGTTCTTCGATTTTAACCCCTCCCGCCACGTTGACAAATACGTCAAAAGCTCCCAGGCTTATATCTGCTCTTTTTTCTATTATAGCTAAAAGCAAAGCCAATCTTTTGTAATCGATTCCGGAGCATACCCTCTGGGGCATGCCATAGTTGGAGGGAGAGACCAAAGCTTGCAATTCCAGAAGCAGAGGTCTGGTTCCTTCCAGACTGCATACCACCACAGACCCAGGTATGTTTTTTGGTCTTTCGGACAAGAACAAAAGGGAAGGATTCTCCACCTCCTCCAGCCCGTTCTCCTGCATCTGAAAGATTCCAATTTCATTGGTTGAGCCGAAACGATTTTTGACGGTTCTTAAGATTCTGTAAATATGATTTTTTTCGCCCTCAAAATAGAGGACTGTGTCAACCATATGCTCCAAGACTTTTGGTCCAGCGATGGATCCATCTTTGGTCACATGCCCCACCAAAAAAACTGAGCTTCCGGTTTCCTTGGCGAAGTTAATGAAATTATGTGCGCATTCTCTGATCTGGCTGATGCTTCCCGGAGTGCTTTCCAAATTTTGCGTGTAAGTGGTCTGAATTGAATCGACCACCACCATGAAGGGAATATCTTGTCTTAGGACCTCTAAAATTAAATCGAGGTTGGTTTCGGTCAAAATCTCGATTTTATCCGGGGTGATTTTTAGCCTTTCCGCTCGCAGTTTAATCTGCTTTAAGGATTCCTCACCGGTGATATACAAAACCTTGTCATAACCTGAGGCGATCTTTTCGGATATTTGCAGAAGCAGAGTCGATTTGCCGATTCCCGGATCTCCACCCACCAGGATAACCGATCCCTTGACGATCCCTCCTCCCACCACCCGGTCGAACTCTTTTAAGCCGGTTTTGACCCGATCTTCATCTTGAATATCCACTTCACCTAAGGGGGTGGGAGCAATTTTTTGTTTGGCATAAGCTTTTTTGTGCTTAGTTACCCTTTCTTCGATCATGCTGTTCCAGGTGCCGCAATCCGGACATTTTCCCACCCAGCGCAAGGAGTGATGACCACATGATTGGCAAATGTATACTGTTTTGATTTTATTTGGATTCAACATAGTTTTTTTTGTCTTTACAACGCCGGAATCGGACCCTGGGCACTTCCTTCGATAAACTGCCTGACTACTGGATGATCGGTATTTTTAGTCTCCTCCGGGGTGCCGATAAAGATGATCTTCCCTTCATATAACATGGCGATCCGATCCGCTATCTTATAGGCAGAAACTATATCATGGGTGACTGCGATGGAGGTGATGGAAAGCGTGTTTCGCAAATTGATGATAAGCTCATTTATCACGTCTGCCATGATCGGATCTATGCCGGTGGTAGGCTCATCATAAAGAACATACTCCGGATCCATGGCGATAGCTCGAGCCAGTCCTACCCTTTTTTTCATTCCACCGGAAAGCTCAGCCGGTTTTTTCTCTTCAATCCCGGAGAGACCTACCAGTTTTAAAGTTTCTCGTACTTTCTCTTGTATTTCCGCCTCTGGCATTTTGGTATGCTCCCTTAAGCCCAGTCCTACATTTTCGTCCACGGTCATCGAATCAAACAGGGCGGAAGCTTGAAAAAGCATTCCGAACTTCTGCCTGAGTTTATTTAATTGACCTTCGTTAGACGAGGTTATATCTTCACCATCCACCAATATCTTTCCCTTATCAGGTTTTAGAAGCCCGATGATATGTTTCAAAAGGACACTTTTCCCACAGCCACTTCTTCCGATGATGACCATGGTCTCGCCCTTTTGGATGGTCAGATCCACTCCCCTTAAAACCTGATTTTCTCCAAAGTTTTTGTGAACGTCTTTGATTTCTATCATGATTCAGGATAGATGATGAATGGTGTACGACTCATTATAGATAACCTGAAATTCCTCAGCCAAAAAGTATCGAAGCCACCACGTAATCCGAGATCAAGATCAACCCCGATGATATAACCACTGCTCTGGTAGCGGATCTGCCTACTCCTTCGGCGCCACCTGTGGTTTTGAACCCCTGGTAACATCCGATAATGGAGATTATACTGCCAAAGACGAAAGCCTTTAAAAGTCCGGAGGTCAAATCCATCATTTTAAAAAAGTCTTTTAAACCATTCAAAAATATGTGCGGCGAGACATGCAGCGAAACAGCCGATACTCCTAATCCTCCTAGTATAGCAATGGTGTCTGCAAAGATGGTGAGGACCGGAAGCATAAGGAGTCCAGCTATGAATCTGGGAATCACTAAATATTTTACCGGATCCAAAGCCAAAGTTTCCAAAGCATCGATCTGTTCAGTTACCTTCATGGTGCCTAATTCAGCCGCTATTGCTGCTCCCACTCTTCCCGCCACCACCAAAGCGGTCAAAACGGGGGCAAGCTCGATCATTACCGCCTTACCTACCGCTGTGCCCAGATACCTCATAGGGACATAATCGGAGATCTGATAAACTGCTTGAACCGCCGCCACGCCTCCGGTGAAAACGGAGACCAAAGCCACCAGAGGAAGAGAGTTTACCCCCATCAGAAGCATCTGCTCAGAGGTGAGTCGGAATCTCCGAAAAACAAAGGGCAGACCCAGAAAGACTCTTTTGATCAAAATTGCCAGCCCGCCCACATCCTCAAAGAATGTGAGGGTCTTCCTTCCTACCAGCCTGAAGGCGTTTTCTTGAGTGGTTAAAAATCTCGTATTTTTCTCCTTGGGTGTAAACTGCTTACACGTGCTTAAAAACCGAACCCGGAGTGCACCAGCTTGCTGGTGCGGTTTTCTTCAGAGTTTAAGTAATGGCCGTATAAGAATATCTGAATCTCAAAAAATCGCGAAAGCAAGCTTTCGCACTCCAAAAACACTCTTTCAACAATCCCTAAAGGTGAACACTCCAAATTTACTCTAAAATGGTATTTCCTTATGGATGAATTCCATGTTTTCAAATCTGGCGTAATCTTTTATGAAAGTCAAGCGCAGGTCTCCGGTGGGACCATTCCGGTGTTTGCTTAAAATGATCTCAGCCACTCCTTCGCTGGGAGCTCCATCTTTGAATTTTTCTATGCCATAGAATTCGGGACGATATACGAAAATCACCACGTCCGCATCCTGCTCGATGGCGCCGGATTCCCGTAGATCAGCCAGCAGGGGTCTTCTGTCTCCGCCTCGATCCTCCACCTTTCGGGAAAGTTGTGACACCGCAATAACCGGAATATTGAGCTCTTTGGCTAATCCTTTTAATGATCTGGAGATCATGGAGATCTCCTGTTGTCTGGACTCTGTGTTTTTGGGTCCTTGCATAAGCTGTAAGTAATCCACTATAATCACTCCCACATCATGTTGAGCCTTAAGCCTTCGGGCTTTTGCCCGCATCTGCAGGATTCCGATATTAGGCGTATCGTCTATGAATATTTTTGCCTCAGCCAGAGGTCCCACCGCCACTGCCAGGTTACTGTATTCATGATCTGATATCCTCCCGGTTCTCATCTTATAGGTGGAAAACCGTGCCCGACTGCAAAGCATCCTTTGTGCCAGCTGACTTTTTGCCATCTCCAAGCTGAAGATTCCCACCGGAGTTTCCTCTTCGATGGCTACATGCTCGGCGATGGAGAGACAGAAGGCGGTTTTTCCCATGGAAGGACGGCTTGCCACCACAACCAGATCCGAATTTTGAAGACCGCCGGTCAAAGTATCTACTTCGATAAAACCAGTGGAGAGCCCGGTGACCATCCCTCCCTTCTTTTGATATTCCTCTATGGCTTCGAAAGTGTGGGGAAGAAGCTCCCCAATGGGAATAAATCCCTCCTTTATTCTTTTCTCGGAGATGTTGAAAATCCCCTGCTCCGCCCGGTCCAGAAGATCATCTACATCCAGGGCGGCGTCATAACATTGTGAGACTATCCGGGTGGAGGTATCGATCAATTTCCGCAAGGTAGATTTCTCTAAGACTATATTGCAGTGATACTCGATGTTGGCGGTGGTGGCGATTTTCTCGGTCAGCTCCAGAAGATATATCCTGCCCCCTACGTTGTCCAATTCCTTTCTTTTGGTCAATTCATCTGAGACCGTGATGATGTCCACCGGCTGGTTTTTGTCATAGAGGTTGACGACGACGGAAAATATTTTTTGGTGGTCGTCTCGATAGAAAGAGTCTTGGTCGATTATCTCCAGAGCCTTTCCGATAGCCTCTTTATCCAAAAGCATAGCTCCCAAAACCGCCTGTTCCACCTCTATGGATTGCGGCGGAATTTTTTCCAGACGCGAAGTTTCTTTTCTTTCTGCCATGGTAAATCCTCTCAGGTGTTAGGTGAAAGGTCTAAAACCTTACACCTTAGACCTTAGACCTTACACCTTAAACCTTTAACCTAAATCATCATATTCTTTTCTTAACAATCTCACATCATCCCAAGTCGCCCTCTTATATTGGGGATATCTCAGAAGTGCGGCGGGATGATAAGTTACCAAAAACTTGATCCCATCGTAATCGTGAAATTTTCCTCTCATTTGACCTAAAGTCTGCTTGGTTTTCAAAAGCGCCTGTGCAGATATTCTTCCTAAGGCGCAGATTATCTTAGGCTGAATGATTTTGATCTGCTCCAAAAGATAAGGCTCGCACATCTGGATTTCATCCGGCAGGGGATCCCGATTTTCCGGGGGGCGGCATTTTAAGATATTGGCGATATAAACTTCATCTCTCTTGAAATTTATAGCGGCTAAGATATTGTCCAAAAGCTGTCCCGCCCTTCCCACAAAAGGCTCTCCTTGCAGATCTTCTTCTCTTCCCGGTGCCTCTCCTATGAACATAACTTTAGCATTTTGGCTGCCCACTCCAAAAACGAAATTGGTTCTGGTTTTATATAGGTGGCATTTTTTGCAATCTTTTATCTGTTGATAGAAACCAGATAAAGTTTTTGCCGTGGTATGAACCGTATGGCTCACACCGGGTGTATGAGCTTTTTTCGGATTTGGTTTTTTGCTCATGGAAGAGGTATAAACTTCATCAAATCCAAGATCTACCTGCTGTTTCAAGAAGTTTTTTGCCAAAGCAAAAGCTTCCAGCATTTTTTCGTAGCGATCATCCACTTTCATCTTTTTTGCTTTTTGTTCTTATTTTGTAGCCTCTATGGAAGTCATCACACTTATTTCCTTAAGCACTACCAGCTTGGAGGCATCGAGTATTTCAATCTCAAGTGGTAATCCTTCGTTATCCAGATGAAGAATGACTCCTTCTTTTAAATCTATCGAATCCACGGGAGTTCCATCTCTAAGTTCTATTAAAAGAATGTCAGCTTCCTTTGAGTATTTTATCTTCATAGATACCACCACCTTTAAAATAACGGTCTATGTATGGGAAATACACTGTGAGCAATACAGGTAATCCTCCTTCGTATTCGTAGACAGCCCTAATTAAATGATTGTCATATCTTTTGTGGGCAATATATCTACCTCTATGTCCAGCTATCACCTCCTCTGGTATAAGAAGCGTCTCAGCTACCATCAATTCTTTTATCTTCCATTTTTTGATTCTTTCTTTGGCATGAAAAAGGAAAAGAATTTTTATAGTTTTCTCTTGAACCTTTATGGTATAAATTTCACCTTTACTGTGAGTTTGTCTATCTACAATTTTTATCGCCATTATTATATTCATTCCAATGGTTCATACCAAGGGAGAGGAGAATGATTTTTTATTGTTTAGGCGGAACGCCCTTTCTTTTTTCTCAAAAGTAAACTTACCTTATCTAATATCTTGCCTGCCACCTCTTTTTTGGAAAGTAAGGGAAGTTTTTCTATCTTTCCCCGTTTGTCAATCAAAGTAACCTGATTGGTATTCACCTCAAAGCCTGCCCCAGGAACATTGGGATTGTTGACCACGATCAGATCCAAGTTCTTTTCGGCTAATTTCTTTTTTGCGTTTTTTATCTCATCCTCGGTCTCCAAAGAGAAGCCAACCAAAACTTTTTCCTTCTTTTGTTTACCCATCTCTTTCAATATATCTACAGTGTGCCTAAGTTTCAAAACGATTTCTTTCCTTCCCTTTTTAATTTTCTCTTTTGAGATTAAGGTTGGAGAAAAATCGGAGACTGCGGCGGACATGATCAAAGCATCCGCCTTTTTAAAAACGGATTTGACTGCGGAAAGCATTTCTTGGGCTGTGCGGACTGGGATAAAATTTAACCCAGATGGAGGGGTCAAGTTTGAAGGACCACTTATCAGAGTCACTTTTGCTCCTCTTTCGTAAGCCTCTTGAGCTATGGCATATCCCATTTTCCCGCTGGAGCGGTTGGAAAGATACCTTATGGGGTCTAAAGGCTCTTCGGTTCTGCTCGCAGTAACAACAATAGATTTTCCTTCCAAATCTTTTTCTTTAGTTAAAATCTTCACCACCTCGCCCACGATGGTCTCGGGCTCAGCTAATCTTCCTTTCCCCACTATGCCGGAGGCTAACTCTCCCACCCCTGGTTCCACAAATTTATATCCTAATTTTTGTAAATAGGAGAGATTTTCCTGAAAGATAGGATTTTCATACATGTTGACGTTCATGGCTGGAGCGATCAGAACCGGAGCTTTGGAGGAGATAACTATGGTGGTCAATATGTCATCTGCAATGCCCGATCTTATTTTGCCAATTATGTTAGCTGTAGCTGGAGCGATCAGGATCAAATCCGCCCATCCGGCTAAATCTACGTGTCTTACCCCTACAAATCTTCTCTCCGGAAACATCTCGGTGACCACCTCGTTTCCGGAAAGTGTCTCAAATGTCAGAGGGGTGATGAATTTTTGGGCATTCTCGGTCATCACCACGATCACTTGTGCCCCTAACTTTTTCAATCTTCTTACTATGTCGCAAGCTTTATAAGCGGCGATGCCACCGGTGATTCCCAGGATCACTTTTTTGTCTTTGAGCATCATTCTTTATAAGATTTTTAGATAAACCTCTCCCCCTTAGTCCCCTTCTCCATAAAATGGAGAGGGGGAGATAGGGGGTGAGGTATTCTACTATTTCAACAGCACCATCTTCTTTGTTTCCGAAAAACGAATATCATTTCTCTCCGTTGTGAGTCTGTAGAAGTAGATGCCACTTGCAAGAGGTTCTCCGGAATTTCCTTTTCCATCCCAGGTTATAATATAATTACCTGAAGGTCGAAATTCATCCACGAGTGTCCTTATTTTTTGACCCAATAAGTTATAAATTTTTAGAGTGACTCGGCTCTTTTTGGTTAAAGTATACTGAATGGTTGTCTGAGGATTAAACGGATTTGGGTAGTTCTGCGCTAGACCGAAATTTTTGGGTAATTGGGTATTATCCTCTTCTTCCACCCAAGTTTCGCCTCCGCTGGTGGTATGTAAGATTGTGCCAAAAGATCCTACTGCCCAGCCGGTTTTACTACCGGTAAAAAAGACACCATAAAGAAGATTATTGGTCCCAGAAATTTGAGGATTCCAGTTGCTTCCGCCATTGGTGGTATGGAGGATCGTGCCACCCCATCCTGCTATCCAACCAGTATCTGGGTCAATAAAATGAACACTTTGAAGAGGATTCGAAGTTCCAGAAGTTTGGGGATTCCAGTTGCTTCCACCATTGGTAGTGTGTAATATCTTTCCTCCATTCCCGACTATCCACCCATTATTGGCATCTGCAAAATTTACACAAAAAAGATCATTTGAGATTCCAGAACTTACAGAATCCCAGTCGTTTCCACCATCGGTAGTGTGTAAGATTTTGCCTCCATTCCCAACTATCCACCCGTTATTGGCATCTGCAAAATTTACACTATAAAGAGTGTTAGAGATTCCAGAGCTTACAGAATCCCAGCTACTTCCACCATCGGTAGTGTACAATATCTTCCCACCGTCACCTACTACCCAACCATTATCGACATCAATAAAATAGACACTCATAAGGTATTTGGAAGTTCCAGAGGTTTGGGAACTCCAGTTACTGCCTCCATTGGTAGTGTGTAAAATTTTCCCACCACTTCCGACTATCCAACCAGTGTCTGGATGAATGAAGTAGACACTCCAAAAAGAATTTATAATTCCCAAGCTTACAGAATCCCAGTTGCTTCCACCATCCGTGGTATGCAAGATCGTGCCAGAACTTCCTACAGCCCAGCCAGTGTTGGCATCCGTAAAACATACATCATAAAGGTACTCTGAAGTTGCAGAAGTTTGAGGATCCCAACTGCTTCCTGCATCGGTGGTGTGTACGATCATGCCTAAGGTTCCTACCACCCATCCGGTATTCACATCTGTGAAATATACACTAGAAAGGGGATAGGAGCTTCCATAGGTTACAGTATCCCAGTTGCTTCCGCCATCAGTGGTGTATAGGATTGGACCCCAACCTCCCACTGCCCAGCCATGGTTAACATCTGTAAAATAAACGCTCTTGAGGTATTGAGTAGTTCCAGAGGTTTGCTGACCCCAGTTCTCACCGCCATCGGGCGTATGTAGGATAATACCCTCACTTCCCACTATCCAGCCATTATTGGCATCTGGAAAATGGACACTATAAAGATCGTTGGAAATCCCTAAACTTAGAGAATCCCAGTCGGTTCCTCCATCGGTGGTGTGTAAGACGGTGCCAGAGTATCCTACTACCCAGCCAGTGCTATCGTTATCAAAATAAACGTCCATAAACCCTTCGTAGAAACTGGGGCTTTGATCGCTCCAGTTGTTTCCACCATCTGAAGTGTGAATGATTACGCAGTCTCCCACCGCCCAGCCACAGGTGTCATCTGCAAAATAGACACTGTAAAGCCAACAGACATAAGGAGGTGTTTGAGCACTCCAGACGTTGCCCCCATTGGTGGTGTGTAAGATTGTTCCATTATCTCCAACTATCCAGCCTTTATTGGCATTTGTAAAAAAGACACTATTTAGGTGTTCTAAAGTTCCAGAAGTTTGAAGATTCCAGCTGGTTCCCCCGTCTGTGGTGTGTAAGATTGTGCCAACATCTCCTACTGCCCAGCCAGTATCAGCATTTACAAAACAGACACTGTTTAAGGTATTCCCCTGGGGCAGAGGATTCTGCCAGAACCAGCCTTGCTGGGCGAAGCTTATGGCTGGCACAAGCAACAGTCCCAAAACTATAACGATTTTTTTGAACATCAGTAGCTCCTTTTTAGATTTTAGCAGTTGCATTTATTCTACATACCATTATATAACAAATTTCTATTCTAAAATCAAGATTTTTCATTGAGGCTCTGATAAAGCCAAATTAGGAAAGGTCTTTCTGGAGTATCAAGCTTTAGCTTGATCTAGGGCTTTTTGAAAGACAAGAAGACTTAACTCTGGTTCGCCTTAAGGCGAACACTCCAGATTTTCATCCGTGCCTGAAATGCCTTATTCCGGTGAAAACCATAGCGATTTTGTGTTCGTTGGCCGCTTTGATTACCTCTGGATCGCCCTTGGAACCTCCGGGCTGTATGATTGCCTCCACCCCGGCTTCAGCCGCCGCATCCACCCCGTCTCTCATAGGAAAGAAAGCGTCTGATGCTAAAACCGAGCCTTTTGCTTTTTCCCCGGCTTTTCTTGCCGCGATTATGGAGGAATCGACCCGGCTCATCTGACCCGCACCTATTCCTACTGTCTTTTCCCCTTGCGCCAAAAGAATAGCATTGGATTTGACATGCTTTACCATCCTCCAGGCGAAAAGAAGCGATTTGATCTGCTGGGGGGTTGGAGAAATTTCAGTCACCACCTTCAAATCGCTTTCTTTTATCTGATAGTCGTCCGGGGTCTGAGCCAAAACCCCTCCTTTGATTATCTTCACCTCATTTTCTTTATCCTTTCGACCATGCTCAAGGTCTTCGATCTTTTTTGATTCTAACAATTGAGGACATGCCAGAAATCTGCGGTTCTTCTTTTTCTTCAAAAGCTCAAGCGCCTCTTTCTCATATCCCGGGGCAAGCACACATTCCACAAAAAACGTTTCATCTATCTTTTTGGCGGTCTCTAAATCGACCACTCTATTTAGACCTATTATACATCCAAAGGCGGAGACCGGATCGCAGGCTAAGGCATCTTCATAGGCGCAAGCCAGACTGTCGGCACATGCGGCTCCGCATGGATTAGTATGCTTGAGTAACACGGCAAATGGCTTTTCGGAGAAATCCTCTATCATCGCCAAGGCGGCATCCAGATCGTTGATGTTATTATAGGAAAGCTCTTTACCTGCGAGGACCTCACAGCCGGGGATGCTTGGTCCCTTGAAGAAAGGATTCTTATAAAACGAAGCCTTCTGATGTGGATTTTCCCCGTATCTTAAGCTCTGGAGCTTTTCAAAACTCAGGCTCAAATAATTTGGGAACTCTTCTTCTTTTGGTGGTGAAAGGATATTAAAATAATTGGCTATTATGGCATCATAATGGGCGGTATACTGAAATACTTCCCGGGCTAAATCCAAGCGGGTGGAGAGGCAAACCGAGCCCTCATTTTCCTCAAGCTCCTTAATGATCTGATTATATCTTTCTGGATTCACCACCACCGCCACAGATTCGAAATTTTTAGCCGCCGCCCTGATCATGCTGGGACCACCTATGTCGATATTTTCGATTACCTCCTCCTGGGTTACATCCGCCTTATTTACCGTCTCTTCAAAAGGGTAAAGGTTGACCACAACTAAATCAATATATTTTATGTCCTGCTCACCCATCTCCTTTTTGTGTTGTGCATCCTCCCTTTTGGCTAAGATGCCCCCGAAGACTTTGGGATGCAAAGTCTTCACCCTCCCCCCTAAGATTTCCGGAAAACCGGTAAAGGATGAGATGGAGACCGATTTTATCCCCGCCTTTTTTAGCTCGGCTTGAGTTCCTCCGGTGGAGATGATCTCCACTTTGAGTTTTGACAAAGCCTTTGCCAGATCAGTTATGCCTCTTTTATCCGACACACTTAACAAAGCCCGTTTTATTTTTACCCATCCCAAATCTTTTTTTTCTTTTGCCATTTATTACCTCCTTTAACTACCTCACCCCCCGTCCCCCTCTCCACAAATGTGGAGAGGGGGAGATAGGGGGAAAGGTAAAACCAGCCATTGTCTCACTATTTAAAGCATGTGAGTCTACACCTTAACAACCTTTTTGGAAAAGATCCTTATTCAATTAATCTTCGATATGCCTGCTGATATTTTTCCAATGTTTTCAAAACCACTTCTTCAGGCAATCCCGGAGCTGGAGGTTTTTTATCCCAATTTATCATTTCCAGATAATCCCGCACATATTGTTTATCAAAAGCTTCCTGTGGTCTTCCGGGCTTGTAAGTCCTCCTATCCCAGAATCTGGATGAATCCGGGGAAAATATCTCATCGATTAAAATCATTTGTTTATCTATCATGCCAAACTCAAACTTCGTGTCCGCAATGATCATTCCTCTTTTCTCCGCATAATCTGATGCTTTTTTGTAAACCTGAATGCTTTTGGACCTTGACGTCAAAGCCAAATCCTCTCCGATCATTTTTATCACGTCTTCAAAGAGAAGATTTTCATCATGTCCCTCTTCGGCTTTGGTGGTGGGGGTAAATAGGGGATAGGGAAGTCGGGCTGATTCTTTAAGATGAGTGGGGAGCTCGATTCCGAAAAGCTTTACCGTTTTGGATTTGCCCTCATATAATCTTTTTTCCTTATATTCCTTCCACAGAGAGCCGGAGATGTATCCTCTCACTACACACTCGATGTTAATCCTCTTGGCTTTCTTGACTAACATGGATCTTCCTTCGAGGACGTTTCTATATTTTTTAAGATTTTCGGGATATTGGTCAACCTCAGAGGCGATCAGATGATTTTCTATTATATCTTTGACCAGATCGAACCAGAACAGAGACATTTGAGTTAATATTTTCCCTTTGCCCGGAATGCCGGTAGGAAGCACCACATCGAAAGCGGAGATTCTGTCCGTGGCGACGATCAAAAGCTTATTTTCCAAATCATAAACGTCCCGCACCTTTCCTTTGGAAAACAGAGGAAATTCCTTAATGTCAGTTTCTAAAATTACCTCTTCCATTTTTACCTCAATTCGTTTTGTTGTTGGGAAGGTAAGTCCAGTAATGGTTGATTAAAAAATTTAAAATAACTCCCAAGCTTATGGCTAAAAAATTTGAAAAAAGATAATGCCATTCTAAAAGATTTAAGAAAATCCACACTCCCAAAAGATTCCCGGAAGCAGAAACGAAATTAGAAGCGAGGGCAAATTTAGCTAATCTTTTAAAGAAAGGTTTAATTCCCGGCTCTCTTTTCTCCCGCCAAGTCCATTTATCGTTCCATAAGAAATTGTTCAAAATAGCTATCTGTATTGCAAGAAAGCTGGAAAGAAGTGAAAACATCCTAAGCTTTCCATAAAAAACCCAGAAGAAAAACATATTTACTAAAACTCCGCTGGCCCCCACCAGACAGAATTTCAAAAAACGGCTGAGTTCAAATTCTCTTACTATCTTAATTGCCAGGACCTTTATACTCATAGCATTTGAAAATGTGAAAAGTAGTCAAAACCTTTCCCCCTCGATAGATTTTCAACGGTTCTTTTTCCTCAACCGATGCAAAGAAATTTTTCAGGTTTTCTGGATTTTTATATCTTTCCCTTTGGTCATAGACAAAAATAGCATCTTTTCTTAAGAAGTCATTTGGATTTGACCAAAAATCAAACTGCAACCCATTTTCACCTACGAGGTTGTTAGAATATGTTTCCAATGAAGTGTAAAATGCGATCTCACTGGGGACTTTGTAACCATAGCCCACTACTATGGTTCCTTCCCGCATCTTACTTTTTTCCCATTCCACTCTTTGGGCTAATTCTTTCCATCCGGTTACAGTATCAAGTGAAGATGAAACCGGGACAACTTTCATTAGGGGTAAGATATGAGCAAGCAAGACAAAAATCAAGCTAACAATTAATGCCGAAACTCCCCAGGTCCTAACCCATTTTTTTCCTTTTTCTTTAAGCTGAAAAAACAAAGCCACCAAAGAAATTGAAGCCGAAAAATATCCCGCACTTACCCAATTCATTTTAACCCAGTATTTGGTTGCCACTAAAGTAAAAAACAAAATTATGGGAAAAGACCAAAAAAAGCAAAGTAGAAATTTTTTATTCTCCTCAAGTTCTCTCTCCCCTCGTGGGAGATTGAGTGAAGCGAAACCCGTAGGGCTGAGTGAAGCGAAATCCGTAGGAGGGTTAGGGTGAGGAGGCAACTTCGTGTTATGTCCCCTCTCCCCTTTGGGGAGAGGGATAGGGTGAGGGGGTAACGTTGCTATCGTTTTCCGTTTAAATCCCATTATCCCGCTCTTAATAACGGCATAAATTAAACTAAAATAGATTAGAGGGGAGACCACCCCGATTTGCGATCCCAAATAACCGAAGAAATGCCAGGCGGAAAAAGAACCCAACTCTGTGGCTCTGCGAGAAGATTGAAAAAGAAAAGAAACCCAGTTATTTTGAGCATTCCAGATAATTACCGGTGAGAAAATAAGAATTGCTAAGATCAAGGCTAAATAAGGCTCTTTGGAAAGAAGCCATCTTCGATTCTGTTTTGAAAAAACCAGATATAGAAAAACTGAAAAAATGATAAAAACAGCGGTATATTTTGAAAGCAACCCCAAACCTGTGCTTATTCCACAAAAATACCACCACTTCTTTTCTTGAGTTAAAATCAACTTGGAGAAAAAATAAAAGGAAAGAACCCAGAAAAAAATCATGGGTGTATCGGGAGTAGCAATGATGGCGCCCAGAGAGAAAATTAAGATGCAATTCAAAAGCAGAGCAGAAAAAAAGCCCACTTTCGGGTCAAAAAGCAGCTTACCGATAAGATAAGTTAAGCAGGTCAATACAGAAGAGACCAGAACACAGCTTACCCGAACGAAAAACTCGCTTTGCGATCCCAAATGGGTGAAAAGGAAAATCAAATAAGCCAACATAGGTGGGTGGTCCAGATAGCTTAAAGCCAGATGCCGGGAATAATTCCAATAATAGGCTTCCTGAGGAGCTAAGTTGAGGATATTGATGTAAATTAAGCGGAAAATAGTTGTCCCCAGAATGACGTAAAGAAGACATTTGAAATACCTGGCATCTTCTTTTTCTATGGATTGGTCTAACATTTCTTAAGGGAGTTTCTACTTCTTTTGAGGTCTAATGTAAACGTATAAATGAAGTGTCATTGCGAGGAGCGAAGCGACAAAGCAATCCCCCAAAAACAAGATTGCTTCGCAATGACAATGTAAAATTTCTAAGATTTTAGCTTTTTATAGATGCCTTATTATCTTTTATTTCGATTTTATCTTCTGCAAAAAGCTGAATCGCCTTGGAATAAAGCTCATGTTCATGTGGTAATACTCTTTGTTGCAGAGTCTCCGGAGTGTCATCATTTAAAACCGGAACACATTTCTGCACGATGATGGCACCATGATCATAAACTTCGTCCACCACGTGGACTGTCACTCCGGTAACCTTCACTCCCGAATTGATCACCGCCTCGTGCACATGAATTCCATACATGCCGGCTCCGCCGAAAGATGGTAAAAGAGCGGGATGAATATTTAGTATCCTGCTCTTATATTCTCTTATCACTGTGGGAGAAAGTATTTTCATATATCCGGCTAAAATCACCAAATCGGTTTCGTTCTCTTTTAGAATGGAAAGAAGTTTTTCATCAAACTCTTCGGGGGTGGCAAATTGCTTATGACTCAAATGAATTGCGGGAATATTATGGTTCCGGGCACGCTCCAGGGCACCCGCCTTGCTGTTATTACTTATCACCGCTTTGATCTGGGCATTCAGTTTTCCAGCTTCGATATTATCTATTATGGCTTGCAGATTAGTCCCCCCACCAGAAGCCAAAACGATCAGGTTTAGTTTTTTCATTTCGAAAAATCTCCTATCTGTCATTCTAAGCGTAGCGAAGAATCTCAGCTTTTTGTAGGTCGAGCATGGCGAAGCCTGCTCGACATTTTATTGTCAAGCAGTCCTTTGGACATGCTTGCCCCCTACGGAGACTTTTATCCGCCATCAGACACCGTTAATCTGAGTTACGTTTCCCAAAAAAATATCTAATCCCAATAGCACCGTCTAAGCTAAACTCTGTGCTGGGCGCTAAATCAAGCAAAGGAACAACCTCGATAAAGAAATCCAAAGGTGAATTTACTAAAAGATAATTCATACCTAAAGGAATACGAATCCCAGCTTTAGTTCTGTCCTCAAACTTGAGCCTACCGCCAATTCCATAATAAGGCAACAATCTGTGCCTCCATTCCTTATATTGATAAAACTTGTGGAAAAGGAAATCTCCGTGCAGATACACGGCATCTTCGTCGTCAAATGACCAGGCAACTGCCCCATCAATTGCATTACCATATCCGGTCCACAGCTTGCCACTTATTCCTGTGGGTTCACCTAAAATGATTCCTAATCCAAAACCTTTGTCCTGCGCTTGGAGAGTGCCACAGGTTAACACGGCTATGAACACAAAAAACAGAATCGACCTAACCATAAATAAGCGCCTTGTTACGGTTACGAATACAAGCCCGCATAGGTTTTTCATTTGAAAAGCTTCTCCTTTAGGATTTCATTTACAATTTTGTGATTTCTTTAATTACCTCATAATAGTCTCCTATTTGTCTGTCTTTATAAGCGGTAAGAAGGTAAGAATGGAGGGTTGAGGGGAGAAGACCAGTTTTTGCAAAATACTTGCCAAAACCAGCGATTACTGCTGAGTGTTTTGAAAAGCTCATTCCTTTAGTCAACAATAGGGATTCAGCGCAATAAAACATCTTATAATACGCTCTTGATATGGAAAAATCATAATCTCCATCTTTATATAATTTTCGCGCTGCTTTTAAGCTCCTTTCTGCTTTGTTTATGAGTTTTTTAAGCTCTTCACTCATAGGGCTATCCCCTCTTTTTTAACATTCAACAGAAAAGGTGTTCTATATTTTTGAAATTCCGATTGGGTGAGTAAAAACTCTGCAATGACCACATCGTATTGTAAAGATAACGAATTGGATATCTCTCTAATCCTATTTTTTATCTCAAGAGAAGGCTCTTTTTGAAAGATGAGAACTATATCTATATCAGAAAACTTTACTGCTTCATCTCTGGCATAAGAACCAAAGAGAATCATCCTTTTAAGATTATCTCCGGCTATTTTCGTTATTTCTCTTTTGAACTTTTCGAGAACAGGCTTTATGGATATTTTCTTGTTCATAATTTAATCTCCTCCTTCAATATTTTTTTTCCGTGCCTACCCCGTCGGGTCAGGGGACCCAACGAGCACAGGAAAATTTCATGGTATGTAGCGGAAGGCTTTAGCCTTCCAGAGTGGAGGTCTAAAGACCTCCTTTACATATACTTTGCTTCTCTTGTTTATTAACCAAGTCGGGTTAAGAAAATAGACTTTCGAAAGTTATTTTATATTGTCTTTAATTAGACCGAGCATCTCAGCAAGTCCCTGAATCATTCGTTTGTACTGTGCAACAAAGAACACTGGTAACTCATCTCTTTCTTGTTGTAGTTTTAACACCTCCTTATGGTTTTGGAATTTTTTCATGAAGGAGATGAAATAGGTTGCTGATGATGATTCCCTATGAACTACTACTCGTCTTTTCTTATTGATTATGTCCTTGTATTCCGCTTTTTTGAACTTCAGAAGACTACAGAAGTTCTGATCGTGCTGTAATTGAGAAACAAGTTTGTCCATCAATGATGCAAAGTAAACATTCTCTGGATTCTTTTCTATCTGAAAAAATATATTCAAAAAATTCGCAATTCTGTTCCAGAAATTGTATAAGCGCATGAAGACATCATCTACAAAGAAGAAAAAACGTGAGTCCACTTCTTTTGGGAAGAATTGACTCAATGGTCCATATTCGGTTTGATCTAAAATAAATGGTGTTAGGCCTATTTCCCATAAGAGAATAGTGTTTGCAATGGCAAATCGTGTTTCACGCACCATGTATAAGAGATCCTCTTGTTGAAAGTCTATCTGCCCATTCTTGTTATATTGAGGACGCAAATGCTCTATCTGATCTGCGAACTTTTTCAAATAGCTACCGTCATTGAGGATATCAAGTAGGCTATACCGTTTGAAGATGCTATGGATTTCTTGCAGATAGTTCGTTAAGGCATCCGATTGGGTTGTAACCATGGCTTCTTCTCCTTCAGAATCTCTACTCTCCGTGCCTGCCAGGTTCCCGACCTGGTCCCGCATTTTGCGGGATCGGGTCAGGGGACCCGACTAGCACAGGAAAATTTCATGGTATGTAGCGGAAGGCTTTAGCCTTCCAGAGTGGAGGTCTAAAGACCTCCTCTACATTTCCATTCTTTCTTTTTAGCCTTACAACCAGGGCAAATATTTTTCTAACTCATATTTGCTGACGTGAACCCTATACTGATCCCACTCCACTTTTTTGTTAGCCAAAAGTGAATTAAAGATATGTTCGCCCAATATCTCTTTTGCCAGCTGGCTTTTTTCAAACTCACTTATGGCTTCCTCCAAAGAACCGGGGAGACAACCGATATTCAGTTGTTGTCTTTCGCTTTCCGATAAGCTGAAGATGTTCATCTCCGCGGGTGGAGGTAACTGGAGTTTTTGCTCAATCCCTCTCATCCCCGCTCCCAACATCAAGGAAAAAGCCAAGTAAGGATTGCAGGCAGGATCAGGTGATCGGAGCTCAATCCGGGTGGCTTTTTCCTTGCCCGGCTTATATTCGGGAATGCGAACCAGAGCGGACCGGTTACGCGTTCCCCAACAGATATAAACCGGTGCTTCATATCCGGGGACCAAACGTTTGTACGAGTTGACCCACTGGCTTAAGACCAAACATATCTCCTTGACATGGCGAAAGAGTCCTGCAATGTAATATTTGGCTTCTTGGGAAAGATGATATTTCTTCTCCTCCGGATCGAAGAAGATATTTCTATCGTTTTCAAATATAGATTGATGGGTATGCATGCCCGAGCCGTTTTCTCCAAAAAGCGGTTTAGGCATAAATGAGGCATAGTAACCTTCTCTCAAAGCCAGCTCCTTCACGGTGAGACGATAGAACATCACGAAATCTGCCATGATCAATGCTTCTTGATAACGCAAATCGATCTCATGTTGAGATGGCGCAACCTCGTGATGAGTGCATTCTACAGGAATCCCCATCGCCTCCAGAGCCGATGCCGCCGCCTTACGCATTTTAGTCCCCGCGCTCACCGTGCTGTAATCGAAATAACCCCCTTCGTCTACTGGAGTGGGATCGTTTTTTTTGGGGAAGTAAAAATATTCGATCTCTGGGCCACAGTAGAATTTCCATCCTTTCTTTGCCGCCATCCCCAAGGTCCTCTTCAGCACAAACCGAGGATCACCTGCAAACGGTGAGCCATCCGGGTTCAACACGTCACAGATGAGCAAAGCTACCTTTTCATCATTCACCGACCAGGGCAGAATGCGAAATGTAAGCGGATCAGGCATGGCTACCAAGTCACTTTCCTGAATGCGGACAAACCCTTCCACCGAAGACCCATCAAATCCCTGTCCCTCGTCCAACACATGCTCTATTTCGCTTCTGGTGATGGACATCCCTTTCAGTTGTCCCAAAATATCGGTGAACCACAGGCGGATATACTTTACGTTGTTCTCGTCAATTAAAGCAAGCACTTCTTCTTTGGTTTTTTTCATGATTTTCCCTCCCTTCGAATTTGGGATGGCGAGACTTGTCTTGCGTTAGAAAAAAGCAAACGCAGAGCAAGCTCTGCTACTCCAAGGTCAGACATCATAATAAAGACTCATCTCATAAGGATGGGGTCTGTTTCTTACCTCGTTATATTCTTTATTCAGTTTATAATCGATCCATATCTCCAGAAGATCTTCAGTGAAAACATTGCCCTCCAAAAGAAACTCGTGATCTTCCTTTAAAGCTTCTAAAGCCTCCTTCAGGGAGGCAGGCACTGATTTTATTTTTTCCCTTTCTTTGGGGCTCAAAGCGAAGATGTTTTGATCGAAAGGACCAAAGCCGGATTTGGTCGGATCGATTTTTCTTTTTATCCCATCGATTCCCGCCATAAGTTGAGCCGTCAAAGCCAGATACACATTACAGGTTCCGTCAGGCGGCCTGAATTCGAATCTTTTCTCCTGGGGATTTGTGGCGTATTTTGGAATGCGAATAGCGGCGCTTCGATTGGCTAAAGAGAAAAAGAGTTTCACCGGAGCTTCGAATCCAGGGACCAGTCTCTTGTAAGAGTTGGTGCTGGGATTGGTTAAGGCTAAAAGAGCGCTGCCATGGGTTAGAAGCCCACCGATATAATAAAGAGCCAATGGACTCAGACCCGCATAGCCATTCTTGCTGTAAAAGAGGGGCTTTCCATTCTTGAAAAGATGTTGATGGAAATGCATGCCATTGCCAGCTTCGTTGTATAGGGGTTTGGGCATAAAGGTAACGGTGTGGTCATGTCTTTTCGCCACCATCTTGACCACATATTTAATCCACATAGTTATGTCACCCATGTTGGTGAGCGTATCGTCCAATATTTCTATCTCCGATTGTCCGGGACCTCCCACCTCATGGTGATGATACCTTACCGGGACGCCACCCTCCTCAATCACCTCGACCATCTCCGTTCGAACGTGGAAAAGATCATCTAAAGGGGGAATGGCATGATAGCCGCCATGGGTGGGGATTTTATGACCCAAATTTTTAACCTCCAGAAGCCCTGAATTCCAGTCAGCCTCGTTGGAATCTATGATATAGGAAGCCATGTTAATGTCGTTCTTATAGCTGATGCTGTCAAAGATGTAAAACTCAAACTCTGTGCTCCAAAGACTTTTATCTGCGATACCTGTTTTTATCAAATACTCTTCTGCTTTCTGAGCAATGTATCTCGGCTCCCTTTTGAAGGGTTTTGAATTGTCTATCTCGAAAGAAGAACAGATGAAGCTTAAGGTGGCTACATTCCAGAAAGGATCCAGCTTTGCAGTTTTGATATCCGGAATGAGCACCATGTCCCCAGACTCCACAGACTTAAATCCCGGTGTGGAAGAGCCATCAAAAGGAACCCCTCTTTTGAACATATCCAGCTTGAGCTGGCTTTGGGGCAAGGAAAGGTGATGCCATCTCCCAAATAGATCAATAAATTTCAAATCGACCATCTCGATTTTCTTCTCTTGGGCAAACTTAATTACCTCTTTTGGGTTTTTAAACAAGTTCCACCTCCATTTACGAAATGGAAAAATTTACTTCCAGTTTGAGACTCAAACTTAATATAGTAGACAAGAAAAGTCAAACAAAATAAGGATTCAAGTTTTTGAATCTTGGGGTGAGATAGTAAACAATTATAGTTTTGTTTCTTGGTGCAGATTCATCATATGAACTTAGCATAAACTTGTGCGTTGAGAATTGTTTTGAAGAAGACCCTTATGAATGATTTATCTTTTTGGGGCCGAGGAACCCCACCTGGCGGTGGGGTTCCCGGAAGGGGCTGTTTTACTTGAAAGAAGGAAAGAAATGCAATTCACTATATAAGCAAAAAGTGTGCAAAATCTAAACAAATGAAAATAAAAAGTGACATCCTTTGTTGTAAGTCTATAATTGACAAAATCTTATAGTTTAAATTATAATTGGCGTGAGGCTCTTAGCCGATAGGTATAATAGCTTACAAAGTCGAAATTTTTTGCGATTTTCGTAATATTTTACGATAGCACTGACGTTAATTGTCAGGTATCTACTTACAAAAAACCTTACGTATCGATAGAATTTTTTGCACTTGAGCAGATCATTCAAATGCGTTCTTGCTTTTAAAGCCAACTTGGTTGCTCTAATTATACTAAAATGAATGGTCTTATATCTTTACCGCAGTTCCGCTGACTGAGACCATCAACATTCCTTGTCTGACTGTCTCATAGTCTAAGTCGATGCCTACTAACGCATTTGCTCCCATGCTTTTGGCTTTTTCCTCCATCTCCTGCAAGGCGATCTGTCGTGCTCTTGAGAGCTCATTTTCGTAAGCCGCTGATCTTCCTCCTACTATGTCCGTAATGGAGGCAAATAGGTCTTTCACCAAATTCGCCCCTAAAATAGCTTCGCCGGTCACAACTCCTAAATATTCCTTTATGGGCTTTCCTTCTATGGTGGGTGTGGTGGTCATTATCATCGATCTTCCTTTTTATTCTGGTTTGTGGCTATTACTTAGGGTTGTTTATCGTTTATCGCTTTAACACGATAAACGATGACGAGTTACGATAAACGATACGTAACCGCAAACGAAACCTTCTTTAACAAAACCGTGAGAAAAACGCTTAGGCAACAGTCTCCTTTTATATATTAATTTCATAAATCCTATATTTCTTATAACGTTTTGCCCCCAGCAAGTCCAATACTCTATTCATCATGGCATTATCCTCTAAAACCCAGGACAGTTCCGCCCAGGTGTATCCTCTTTTTACTCCCACGTTATAAGTCTCAACATAAAAGACTGAGTCGATTCCTCTTTTTTGAAATTCAGGGATAACCCCCATGGTGATGATTCTAACCCCATTGATTTTATTTTTAATTTTAGTATGCCATAAAAGCTTGAGAAGACCGAATGGAAAAAGTCTTCCGTTGATTTTATGAAGCACCTGATTCACGTCGGGCAGGGCTAAAGAGAAACCGGCGGGCTTTCCATCTACTTCTGCAATGAAAACCAGATAGGGATCGACTATCTGTTTCAATCCCTTCACCATGTGATCGAATTCTTCATCGGTCATGGGAATAAATCCCCAGTTTGGAGACCAAGCAGAATTATAAATAGCCCTTACCTTCTTCACCTCATTTTTGAGGTCTTTCATATTGATGTGGTGAATCTTAATTTCATCCTTTTGTTTGATATTTTCCGCCATTTTAACTACCCTCTGAGGTGGTGGAGAGTTTTTGTTTATGAAGTAAGCATATAAATCTTTGGCTTTTCTCATGCCATATCTCTCCATGAAATCCAGATAATATTTGGGATTATAGCTCATCATAAAAACCGGAGGCGACTCGAATCCTTCCAGAAGCATTCCCCACTCATCGTTGGAAGAGAAGTTCGCCGGTCCCCGCATGATCTCCATTCCTTTGGATTTTAGCCAATTCCTCACCGTATCCAATAAAATCTTGGCGACCTCATAATCCTCCACACACTCAAAAAAGCCAAAAAAACCAACTTTCTCCTTTTGAAAATCGATATGATTATGATTCACAATCCCCGCAATTCTCCCCACTACCTTTTCATTCTTCTTCGCTAAATAAAAGACAACCTCTGCATGCTTAAAGAATGGATTTTTGCCCTTATCTAAAAATTCCTTCCTTTCGCTGATTAAAGGCGGAACCCAGTTCTTGTCGTTTTTATAGATTTTCCAGGGGAATTTGATAAATCCCATCAAATCCTTTTTCCCCGTTATTTCCTTGACGTTCAAGTTTTATCCCTCCAAGGATCATTTGGGTTCTATTTAATTATTTGCTGGCACGACCAGAGGGTTATTCATGTAATTAATAATTTGTCTAATTTCATTTTCTGGAAGGGAATTAGGTGTGTGGACATATTTAAAGGAAGGCTATATGGTTGGCTATCAGCAATATTCACTAACATAAAGCCAAAAGAGTTTAATTAATCGACTAAAGCATTTTGATTCACTGCAAAGTTTATCATTTAGCTCTTATAACCTTCATGAGTGCTTTTTGTAATGGTGGGCGGAAGTTTGTTTGTTTAATAATCTCTGAATTAAGAGCGTCCTTTTTTGCGTAAAGGACAAGGAAAATAATCACATCATAAGGGGTAGCAAAGGGTACAAAACCCTCTTTACGAGATATTTCACAAATACGGCTCAGAGCATCTTTGCCCCATTGGGATGCATCCTTTAGTATTCCATCCAAGCTTTCTATGCTCGTAATGCCAATTAATCCTAAGATTCTTAGCAGTCTACTTTTCATTTCTTGTTGCCGTTTGGCATTCCCCACATGCCAGGGTTGGAAGCCAACTTCCTCTGCTGTTTTCTTCCACTTACTATGTTGCTTTGTTAATTCCAAGTAAGCTTCCAAAGAAGACAAATCAATTTCAATATCCAATCTCCCCCTTTCTACTTGTTTCGAGTATTCCGCTTTTACCTCCTTTCCAAGTTTCTTTAGATTAGAAAACTCTTCGTCCGCGAGTTCCAATAGGGCACTGAGTCGGAACAATTGTCTTCTTAAGTTTTTAGGAGTTTCTTCTTCGGTCTTATATCGGAGTTTATGGTCAATCGCTGCCCAGGCATGTTGCAGCACCGTCCTTACTTGGATCTCTGCTTTTAAATTTGAAAACGTCTTCCATTCCGTCAATGTCTTTCTAAAATTCGCCAATGTGATCACGTAGTGAACCGATAAATAGCCAAATCTATCTGGATCAAGAACCTGAGATTTATCTATTGAGTTCTCTCTATCTACTTCAAATTCCCTTTTTATTATTTCTCCTATTGTGTCAACATCTTCTTTGTAGTAGCCAATAACTCTAATCCCCGCTAAGTCTGTAATTTCATCTATGGGATTCTTATAATCCCTCCCTTCTCTTTGAATCTTTTCAATAAAGCTTTCAACACTCTTTGTTCGATACTCTATTTGAGCGACTTCTATGTCATTTTCTTGCAGAAGCTCACTAATAAGTTTCCGCAGTTTGTCTGTGAATTGTCTATATATGTGGTGACATCCTTCGTACGTTTTCCCCCATTCTTCCGGTTTCTTTAGTTCGTTGGTTTTTTCAGTGGTCACTTAAAAACCCTCCCTTGTTCATCACAGACGCCTTCGTCCGTGATGCTAAATCACCCCCATCTTTTTCCCCACCTTTTTAAATACCTCTAAAACTTTATTCAATTGTTCATCCGTATGGGTGGCGGTGTAGCTGGTGCGGAGGAGTTGAGAGCCGGGAGAAACCGCAGGGCTAATTATAGGATTGGTGAAAATTCCTTCATCCGATAACATTTTCCAGAACCGAAAGGTTTTGATATCATCCCCAATATAGATAGGAATTATGGGGGTCTGGGAATTTCCTATATTAAATCCTAAGGCTTTGAACTCTTTGTGCATCCTTCGGGTTATCTCCCATAATCTTTCTCTTCTTTCTGGCTCGCTCTTAATAATATCCAAAGCGGCCAAACAAGCGGCCACTGCAGCTGGGGGTGGGCTGGCGGAAAAAATCAAGGCGCGAGAAAAGTGCTTTATATAATTTATCACCCTTTCGCTTGCCACGATGAACCCACCTATGGAGGCGAAGGATTTGGAAAAAGTCCCCATCACAATGTCAACCTCATTCTCCAGATTAAAGTGTTCTGCGGTGCCCCGACCATGTTCTCCTAAAACCCCGATGGCATGGGCATCGTCCACCATAACCCGGGCGTTATATTGCTTGGCTAAGCTCACAATTTCGGGAAGATTGGCAATATCTCCTTCCATGCTGAAGACCCCATCTACCACGATAAGTTTTCCCGCTTTGTTTTCGCACGAGCTCAAAACTCTTTTCAAATCGGACATATCGTTATGCTTGAATTTGATCACATTTCCAAAAGAGAGCCGGCAGGCATCCACAATGCTGGCGTGGTCGGATCGGTCGATGATCACGTGATCTTTTCTATTCACCAAGGTGGAGATGGTTCCCAAATTGGTCAAAAAACCTGTGGAAAAAACTTGAGCCGCCTCTTTTCGCATGAATTCAGCTAACCTTCGCTCCAGCTCCTCGTGAATATCTAATGTGCCATTAAGAAATCTGGAGCCGGAACAGCCGGAGCCATATTTTTTCACTGCCTCCAGGGTTGCCTCCTTAACCTTGGGGTGCGAAGTCAAGCCCAAGTAGTTATTGGAACCGATCATGATCATCTTTTTGCCGTCGACCATCACCTCGGTATCCTGCCCGGATGAGATGGCCCTGAAATAGGGATATATCCCCATTTCCTTCACTTCCTCGGCGTCTGTGAAATTATAACATTTGTCGAATATGTCCATCCATCACCTCTTATATTAAAGATAACAAAAATCCCTCATTGGGGCAATTTATGTTAAAAAACAAAATGGAATTTGTCAAGTGAAAAAACCGAGACGGTTATAGATACCAAATACAAATTCGTATGAATGCTTCGCATCATACACTCTTGGGTCACAAGAAAAAGATAGGCAACACTTGCTGGAGATGACATCTCTAAGATGAATCTGTGACTTTGCACCAGAGACAGAAGAGTAAGCTTTTGAGGGAACTTGTCCTATGGATCCTGCGGATAGCTTACCCACTTTGATTCCCCTCTCTTTAAAAGAGGGTGTGTCAGAATTTCGATTTTTGTAGCCGCCCCGCTTAGCGGGGCGAAATCGAGATGTTGAATTCCAATATCTTACGTCCATATGGACGGCTACAACCTCAAAACACAATTATGACACGGTCTCAAAACAGAGGGGGACAGGGGGGTGAGTTGTGTTGTGTCAGGACCTCAGTCCTGACACCTTTTTAAGCGTCCAGAGTAGAGCTCCTGAAGCAACTATTTCAATTTTTCTTTCAGCTTCGCATTTTCTGGGTCCAGTTTCAGCGCCTCTTTCCATTCTTTTTTTGCTTTTTTTGTCTCTCCTAAAGCGTTGTAAATATCTCCCAGATGCTCGCGTATGACGGCATCATCTCCCACGATCTTTAAAGCTTTTTTGATTTGAACCTCTGCCTCAGTTGCTTTCCCCAATCTATACAAAACCCAGCCGTAACTATCCAGATAAGCTCCGTTGTTTGGCTCAGACTCTAAAGCCCTTTTTATCATGTTCAGAGACTCTTCCAACCTGATCCCTTTATCCGCCAGCATGTAGCCAAGATAGTTTAAGGCAGAAGCATGGGTGGAATCCAGTTGGATGAGCCGCTCGAAGATGGCAACGGCTTGGTCAAAATCTCCTCTCCGCTCGTAAGCGGAGCCTAAGCCGAAGAGTATGTAGGTATCATTCGGTCTTTGGTCTGAGGCACTCTGGAGAATAACAATGGCAGAATCGAATTGTCGAGCTTGGGCATAGGCAGAACCCAAAAGATACTGGATGGTTGCCTTATCGCTCACTTTCTCTAATGCTTCTTTATAAACCCAGATGGCTTTTTGGGTGCTATCCTGATATAGATAGACCAAGGCTAAGTTTACCCAGCCATCCGGAACCGAATCTGCCAAAGAGATGGTTTTTTCAAACTCTTGTTTCGCCCTTTCAAAATCTTTTTTCTCTATGGCGATCTTACCCAAGTAGAAATGAACCGAAGGATCGTCTGGATTCGATTGGATATACGAAGTGAAAAGACTTTCCGCCTTATCATACTCCTTTTGTGAAAAATAAAGAGCTCCTAAGCTTTTCTTCATCTCCATATCTTCAGGTTTCAAATTATACAAAAGTTCTGCTTCTTTTGTGGCTTCCTCGATTTTTCCAGCTCTGAGATAAAGGGATATCAGTCGGTTTCTAAGGTTCGCATTAGACGGCTCGAGCGTTAGAAACTTTTGGTAAGGTTCAATCGCTTTTTCCAGTTCCCCCGTAACTTCATAACAGGCTCCTAACCCTAATAGAGCCTTTACGTCATTTGGGTTCAAGTCCAATACTCTCTGATACTCTTTAATAGCTTGATCATAATCCTTTATCTGAAACAGAAGGCTGGCCAATTGCAGGTGAACCGGAACAGAAAATGAAGATAGCGACGCAACTTTTCGCCAAGCCGCTATGGATTTTTGCAATTCATCCCTCTTTTGCCAGATTATAGCTAACTGCCAGAAGGATCCGAAATCTGTCGAATCCAGCTTTACCGCCTCCTGGTAAGCCAACAAGGCACTATCTTCTTTACCTGAAAATCGATAACAATCTCCCAGAAGCCCATAGGCTTCGTTGTTCTTAGGCTTGATTTTCAAAAGCTCTACTTTGGCAGAATCGATTTCTTTCACCATAAAATAGGCTCGGGCAAGGGCAAACCTGATCTCGGGGATGTCCGGCTCTTGAGTCCTCGCTTTCCGGTATTCGCTTATGGCTTTCGCTATATCGCCGGACAGCTCATACAAATCGCCATTGATGAAATGCTGGAAAGCTTCATAGCTTTCCCCTTCAGGGTGAACCTTCAGGGTGAACCCTTTTTGAGGTTCCCCCATCACTTCTGTTTCTGCCCTCGAAAAACCAAATAACAAAGCCCATATTAAAAAACATAACCCCAACCGAATGAAAAATTTTTTAATCATGGCTTTTGCCTCACCTGAGATTTTACTGTTAGTTTTTGCTTTTTTCGGCAAATTTACTCTTTCCTAAAGAAAATACAAGCCTAAAATGGTTCAGTGAGTTTTTCCTCACCAAAATGAAACGAAGATTTTTCTTGACTAAATCTATCATAACTATTAGCTTTACGAAAAGTTTGAACAGAGATTTAAGGTTAACTTTATTATGTTTACAACCAAGTAACATATTAATATTATTACAGCAAACGAATTAAGTAAATTGACATCATCACCCTCCCCCTGGCCCCCTCCCATCAAGGGAGGGGGAAGTTTATGAAATCCCCTCTCCCCTTGTGGGAGAGGGTTAGGGTGAGGGGTATGTAAACTTATTTCTTACGTCCGTATTAGTTTAAGTCTCACTCCGTATGACTGAAAATTTAAAAAATGCGTTTGTTCAAAGCATAAAGGAGGTGCGATGCCGGAAAGCCAAAAGGAATCAAAAAATAATCAACCCATTCAATTTGAGCCTTATATAAAGCCTGAGGAAAAAGTCCCCGAGGCAACTTTGAGGGCCGTGGTTTTAGGGGCGCTTTTGGCGGTCGTCTTCGGAGCGGCGAATGCGTATTTGGGGTTGAAGGTGGGGATGACAGTATCTGCTTCCATCCCTGCTGCGGTTATGTCTATGGCAATTTTGAGGGGAATATTACGTAAAGGAACGGTTTTAGAAAACAACATCGTGCAGACCATTGCCTCCTCCGGTGAGTCTTTGGCCGCGGGCATCATCTTCACCATTCCGGCTTTTTTTATTTGGAATTTAACCATACCTGGGTTTCATCATACTGTAACTGCCTGGGAGATCTTCTTTTTATCTATTTTGGGAGGGTTTCTGGGAATACTTTTTATGATACCTCTTCGCAGATATTTGATGGTACACGAGCATGGAAAGCTGAAATTTCCTGAAGGAACCGCCTGTGCTGAGATCATAAAAGCTGGAGATGTAGGCGGAGCGAGGGCGAAAACCGTTTTCGCTGGAATGGGTCTGGGCGCGCTCTATAAAATATTAATGGGTGGAATAAGGCTTTGGCCCGAAATCCCCAATCAGGACATCCGTTTCTACAAAGGGGCAAATGTTGGTATAGATGCCACG